>RCNI01001165.1_pt1 | contig 14678 bp, 13 predicted proteins | sample 2041151 | NCBI WGS metagenome assembly RCNI01 (sample SAMN09708214, study PRJNA481090) | feces metagenome | isolation source: feces | place: Antarctica: Albino Rookery | reverse complement strand
ATCATAATTACGATATCTATTGGAAATGTCCTCGTTGTGCTCATCAATATAATATAAGTGAATGGTTTAATCTTAATAAATATTCTAATTTATTAAGAAATTCATTTTCAAGCATCCAATGACGGTTCTAAAATTGAGATTTAAATGGTCACCTTGGTTAATAATGGACAGATTGATTGGGGTCGATGATATTGACTGAGGGTCTTTATAAAGCAATACTCCCAAGGGTTGACCAATCTGAAAATGATGATGACTATGAAATAAAGTTCTCTTGACAAAGGCCGTTTCCATTATTATGTCAAGTGTTCCTTTCTTTCGTCAATAAACCATTCAGTCAGAACCTTCACTCTCCCTCGGGTTCAAAGTATTAATAATGAATAACAAACACGAAGTCAAAAATACATTTGATTGGTTAGATAACTCTAATGAAGATAAATGTTCAATCTTTTGACTTGCTTGGTAATTCATAATTAATTGCTTAAGAACCCAACATCGGTATTGAGCATATCTCTATATAACTATTAAGGTAAAACTAATAGTTAGCAAGTTGTGTTCATTCTTTCTCTCCCCCTTTAAGATTTATAGTTGATAACAACAGGTCTTTGAACTAGTTAGTTTTCTGGTTGTAATTGATTGTGACAGTGAGATTCGTATTCCAATTTGGAAAACGAACTTAATCAATTATGAACATAAACACTAACATTAAAGTTTTTTCGTTTTATTCTCTCCTTATTTTTCTGATTGAAACCATATAGTTTAAGCTCTAGTGGTGCTCAATCAATATGTATTCATAGACTTGTTGTAAAACTTTTTAATTGATTTTTAGATAATCAACTTCTTATCTTGAAGGTGCTCAAATATCCCTCTTTAAGTGGGTCTAACCATTTCAAAAACAGGGAATATATCATTGTTCAACCATTACAAAATTAAATTAATCTTTACATTTTAAAATCTTCATATTGTAATTTAATCATGCATAAAAATTTAAAACATTTTGTTATCCCTTCTTTATCAATCATCACTCTCAATGGAATCCTTTTCCCTTGTGCTTTAAGTCTAGTATCTTGTAGTCAAACACCAACCTCGGACATAGAATCGAAACCAACAATTGTCTCCCTCGACCAACTTCAAGCACAAGCAAATACAATTGATTCCATTGACCAAGCAATTATCTTGATGAATCAAGCTCTTGCAATGTATTACAACTCTACTTTGTTCATTAGTGACTTCGAAGATTGCTATGCAAAAGAATACAATAGCGAGAGTATTTATCAACCTATCACGATGGTTGGTGAAAGTCCTGAATCGTGGGATTATAGTCAGTTGCAATTGTTTTATTTTGAACCATTATCAGACACAACTATTCGTACATCCGGTGGTGAAACAAGTTTCCAATGTCAAAAGCCTAATGATTTACATTCTCAACCTGAATATTTAACTCAATTCCGTTTTGACTTTACAATTAGTGGCTGACAACCTTATTTAGTCGCTAATCAAGATGGTATCGTTGAAATGGAAATTGGTATAGTAAATTACAAAGTGTGAGAAATTGATTTTTGAACATCGTATGTTAGTGATAATTATTTAACTACGATTCATGGCTATATAAAAAGAGATCAACCTGATAATATCGATCAAAACAAAATTTACCCTTATCATGATTTAAATTTAGTTGCACCATCCAAATATATACAATTGAAATTCCCATTACTTCATTATGAAAATCAAGAGTAATCAATCTTTCTTCTTCATAAAGGATGTATTAGTTATTGTAAAGTCGTTCATACATATGATTTCAAATTCTCTTGCATCAATTAAATGCACAGAATTTAATCAGTATTACCAACCAATAACTAAGGATTTTCAATATGTTTATAAATTGGTTGTGTGCATTCACAACCACTTAATTAAGAATCAAATTAATAGCATGGATACTCCAAAGCAATTGTGATATCAGTATCCATCAAGTAGTATTGTTTTCATATGATTAACAGAGACTTGAAGTTGTTGTTTTATCTTGTATTTAATGCTAGATGAAAATCAACAATTAAGTCTTTGTTCAGTTCATAGTGTTAGTTGATATTGTTTGAAAATATACCCACAAACTTTACAATGAGTTAAAGATACAATAGTTATTAATTTGAAAACCAACCATTTAGAAATGGATAGTTCAATCACCAACCTTTTAAATGAATCATGTTTAACACAACATGGACATATTCAAGGTGATGAATTGGATTGTCCATTTCTTCTTTTTATCTAGAACGACAACATTTCTAATTACTCAATTAAAGGCTTTATACCTATGAAAAATATTAAAAAACGTCTAGGAGTCACGACGCTTTCGATTATTGGACTTAGTGCTATTATTGTCCCTAGTAGTCTTAGTTTAATTGCTTGTACTGGTCATCAATCAGATGACTCTCACCAAGCAGAAACTGAACCTACTAATCCAGAGATAAATCAACCCCCAATTAAACCCGAAGTAACCCAAGATAACCACATAATTCAATCTGCAATTCCTGCTGATGAACTAGCAACACTTCAAACCAAAGCAAATGACATCCATACGGTAAACGAAGCACTCGACTTTTTGAATCCTATTTTTACCAAATACTATACTTTAGAGATGCTAAAAGAAGATTTGGTGAATGCTAGTAATTTCTCTTATGAATATCGGGGTAGTATCCAAGATCCAAGCGATCACACAATTAAATCAGGAACTGCAACTATAAAATCAGGTATTGATGCGAAATCGATTAAACTGAATCATGACAACACCATCAATTTTGATTGAAGTTACTCGACCGAAACCGACTACATGGGAGATGCTACTATTACCTCGCATTTCCATAACGTCCCACTTAAGGTGGTCTTAGTAAGTGGTCGAGATGCTGTTTACCCAAAGTTCGTGTTTGGACTAACTAATAAAATAATTGAATCTCGTTCCCAACCACAAAAAAATAGTTGTTATTCACAAACAACTATCAACGTGAGTTCACCTTACTTTGAACCAGATCTAAATCATGTCTTGAATATAGGCAAATTTGGTAATTACAATATCCACAAAGGACAGACAACGTTTTGAAATCAATATCAAGTTAGTCCTAATATTCAACAAGCACTATATACATTTAACGACTCATATTATAACCATCCATATTCAAAATTAGACCACATCAAAAAAGCTTGAATAAGTCCATACGATGCTGATGAATCTAATTACTGAGTTCCTTGTCTTGATTGTAATCGCATTAGTATTAGTTTTAAAAATATCGAACCGGTTTATCCTACGATTGGGGCCAACGAAATTAATGATATTCATAACATTGTTCAAGATGGATTAAATGATCTTACTGCTATTCAAACTCAATATTCAGACGTCATAAATTCAAATCAAGAATTCAAGCAAAATTTAAGAGAGCAAATTGTAAAGAAATTAAGGGTGACTATTCCAACATTTAATCACAAAAGTATCAGTGGGATTTATTTTGACGTCTCCGAACCAGATTCTACTCACCATTTTAATGTCACTCCAACCATTGATTTTAATTCCAATGTTCAGTTAGATAGTGAAGTTGTTAGTAATGAATTTAATGGGGTTGCATTGGAACCAGTTTCCTTTGCAGAAACTGATCAACCACGTTTAACTCAAACAGCTGCAAACGTTATTAACAAGATCATTCAAGCAAAGTTAACTGAACTTAGCAATAACAACCCAAATAATTTAACTAATCAGTATCTAAATAATCCTACATTCATTCGCAATTTAATTACCGATACCCTTGCTCAAAAAGAATTTCAAAATTCTAAGATTCCAGTTAATAATATGAAGATTAACTTTACTGTAAATCCAATTCCTGGAAAAGCAAGTGTCAGTGTTAAATATAGCATTACAGTTTATGCTCATCGTGATGGTAAAATTGTTGCTCCAGAAGGATTAAATATTTATGATAATCAATTCATCAGTAACCCCGTTATCTATCAAAATAATTTTGTTACCATGCAAATGAAAACAATGATTTATAAAGAAGTTGAAAATACTATTCATCATTTAATAGATCAATATGGAGTAAAGGGGGTAACTGTTAACAATTTAAAAACTGAATTTCAACCATCTATAACTTCACTTAACAAGGAATTTGGAGGAGCAAGTGGCGATGTTATTACTAATATTACTTTTGATATCAATGCTCCAAATAATAGTGTTTATGCAAACGTTACCTTTGGTGACCATTATGAACTTACAACAAATGATTTATCACATGTGTTTCCCAATAACACCCATACCTACCAAATTGTTCTAGAAATTTATGGATTACCAAACGAAAACACTAAGTCTAAGGCTAAGGTCAATGTTTGTTAAGGAGGAACCACAATGAATCATATGCTTAAAAAATCCATCTCTATTGGAATAACCATTGTTGGTTTTAGTGCAATCATTGGACCTAGTGGTCTGTACCTTACTTCATGTACTAGTTCTCATAATAATTCCCAACCAGAGATTGATTCTTCTAGTCACACAATCCCATTAGCATCAATCCAAGCACAAGCAGACCAAATCGATAATCCAGATGATGCGATTGCGTTTCTCAATCAAACTTTAGCACGATACTATACGTATGACATGTTTAAAGAAGATATAGTTCACGCTATCAATCATTACCATAAAGATATTGCAGAATTTGATGATCACAATCCACCAGGTACTAATCAAACAATGTTATCTGATGAATATGCTAGTGGAATCGATTTTATCGAACCAAATGCTGATCATCGCACAATAAATTTTAATACTTTTTCGTATGCAATCGGGACAATGGTCGGGGGTTCGGTCTATTCCAAACAATTCTACAAACTATTTAATATTCCTTTTGTTCCAGTACTTGTGAACGTCAAGGGAACTGTTTATCTTGGGTTTACTTCACCACTTAATGATAGTAGTTTTTATTTCCTAGAACCAGAGGGTAACGTATCTAAATCATTTTTTACACAAATTGGTGATGATGAAAATAATGTTTGTGAAGGTCACATAGGACCTCTAGTTGGAACTACCACATGTTGAATTAAATATCAATCTAAAAATTTTCCACAAAAGGTTATTTGAAACTATGCAGAGTTCTCATATTTTGACAAAATGTATAATCATTGAGATGCTCGTTATCAAGAACAATCCATTGTTTGATTTGTTTCAAAATATTTCCCTCTTAAATTCCCAAATATTCAAGTATCCAATTCCCAAAATGATCACAACTCATAAATTTTAAATTCATCACGAAAGTTAACTATAATGAACCAAACATTTAAAAGAAAATGCTTATCAATAGGTTCAATCATGGGACTTGGTGCTACTATTATTCCAACTGCCTTGGTACTTGTTTCTTGTACTAGTTCTCAACCTGAATCACCCCACAGTAGTCAAGAAACAAACTCAACAATCCCTTTAGCATCAATCCAAGCAACTGCAGACCAAATTGATAATCCGACTGATGCGATTGCATTTCTGAACCAAACCTTAGCACAATATTATACATTCAACATGTTTAAAGAAGATATAGTGCACGCTTATCATCATTACCATAAAGATATTGAAGAACCCGATGAGCACGATTCCCCAGGTACTAATCAAATAATGTTATCTGCTGAATACACCACTGGAATCGATTTTGTTGAAGCAAATGCTGATCATCGCACAATAAATTTGAATACTTATTCATATTCAATTGGGACAATGGTTGGTGGTTCAGTCAATTACAGACAATTCTATAATTTTTACAATATTCCTATTATTCCAGTACTAGTCAACGTTAAGGGAACCGTTTATATGGGGCTCGCTTCACCATTTAATGGTGATAGTATTTCTTCCCTAGAACCAGAGGGTAACGTTGCTAAATCATTTGTAACACAAATTGGCGATAATGAAAATCATGTTTGCGACGACATCGTATGACCTTTAATTGGAACTAGGACATGTTGAATGGAATATCAATCTAAAAATTTTCCATATAAAGTTATTTGAAACTATAAAGAGGTTCCATATTTTGACCCAATTTATAATTATTGATTTGCTCACTATCAAAATGAATCCATTATTTGGTTTGTTTCAAAATACTTCCCTATCAAATTCCCAGGGATTAACGTCCCAACACAACACCCTAGTGATAACTAAATTAAATTACCAAATATATAAATATAATGAGGTTTAAATTATGAAAACTTCCTTGAAAAAATGAGGACTTGCAACTCTGTCAGTAATTGGATTAAGTACAATTGCAATTCCAACTACTATTGGTTTGGTCTCTTGCACTAGTGCTTCATCACTAAGTGATTTCGATTCACTACAAGCTTGAACAACTACTCAACCAACTACACCTTTAACCCAATCAGACATAGTAGCTCTTCAAAATAAAGCTAATGAGATTACCACAGTTAATGATGCATTAGACTTGATTAACAAAACCTTAACTAAACACTATAGTTTTGAGATGTTTAAAAAGGATCTAATTAATGCAATTAACTTTAAATATCAATACTACGGTGTTATTTATAAAGAAAATAACATTCCAATAAAAGCAGGAACAGTTTGGGTGAATTCTGACATTACGAATATTACCCTTAATCCCGACCAACAAACAGTAGATTTTGATTGAGAATACAAAACCCATACTGATTACATGGGAGATGCATATATTAACTCCCATTTCACGAAGGTTCCTTTCAAACCAATTCTAGTCAATGAAACACGATTAGGAAAAACTACGACTACATTTAAAATGGCGTTTGCATTAGGTAGTGGTTCAATTCGTTGATGCAATGAACCTAAAGGAGATGTTTGCAAATCGTTTGCAACTAAAATAATTGAAAACAGTGAATTTGATTTTGACCCTGAACATATCCCAGAGGTTCAGACACAATGAAACGATCACCCTTTGGGATACATTGGTAATGTTGGAACAACCACCTTTTGAAATCAATATAACCCTGCTAGTTTTAACCAAAGTATTATTTATAATTATGATGCTGATAAAGTAAATCAGAATATTGTGAAATTAGCTAATATAGATTCGGTGTCTAATTGTCAATCAAATTCTTCTGAATTAAAAGCTACTTGTTTTAATAGTAGTATTCAAATCAACTTCCCAAAATTAAGTTAGAAATCCAATAGGTGATCAATATGAATCATTTTTTTAGAAAGACTAAAATTGGTTTCTTATCATTAGCTAGTTTATCTATAATCACACCTACTACCATTTGTCTTGTTGGTTGTTCTGGTTCCCAATCAAATTCTCATACTCCTGATGTTGCTCAAACACAATCTGAACCCCAAATTCCATCAATACCATTAGAAGAAATTCAAACTCAAGCAAATGAAATCACTAGTATTGATGATGCAGCCACCTTTATCAATCAAGTCTTATTAAAATATTACAATTTAGACATGCTCAAAGAAGATTATGGATACGCAATCCATTATTTAGAAGAAAGTGAACCAGGCGCAAGTAGCTTTTCTCAATATAAAACATATTTAAAATCAATGACACCCAATAATGACAAAAAGTTGGTTAATTTTAGTGTTTCTGTGGGGACGTTATCTATAAGCAATGATGAACGTATCGAATGAAGAGTTGCATATGATTGCTATAACATACCGTTTGTCCCTATTTTAGTTAATGTCCAAGGAACTATTTATATGGGGCTTTGAGAACCTATATTTTCGGGTGGTGGTTCAGATGGAGATGTAACATTATCAAATAAAGAATCTCTTAACGAATCTCCAACAATATTTGCAACTGAAACTCTAGATGATGGAAATATTGTTCAAACAAAACAATATAGTATATCGTATGCACCTATTAGTTTTCAACAAAATGTAATATATGATTTTGTACCTGATGACTACCATTATGATAAGAATCAAGCGTGATGAGCTGAATATAACGGAACCCGAATCACATGATTTGCATCCAAATATTTAACGATTAAGTTTCCTAAACTTAGTCAACCAGTTCAAAAAACCAATCCAACTCCTGCTACAATTTAATGTCAATCATTGAAAGAACTAACTTGTGAAAACTAAATGAAAAAGATTTGGTCTCCTTACATTAAGTTCAATAATCTTATGTAGTGCAATAGTCCCATTATCATGTGGATTAATTGCATGTACTCATGCTAGTGATACCAATCAGTCATCAACCCCATCAATTGCAAATTCTCGTATCCCAATTGACGAAATACAAAATCAAGCAAACCAAATTGATAGTGTCCCTAAAGCAATTGCTTTTGCTAACCAAACTTTAAGTAAATATTATAGTTTTGAAATGTTTCAAAAGGATTTTAATCACATTGTTACAAAAATGCTTGGTCCTAGTGCTCTCAATGAACCAAAAGTAACTATTGATAATAACGGTACATATGCTTCTTGAAATCAGGACACATTAATTGAAATTAAAACTAATCCAGATAATAGCGTCACTTACACTTATCAACGTGATTTTATCTCCAAAAATTTAATCTGTGATTTTTATGATAAGAGCTACCCTTATGAACTAGGGACAATCAAACAAGAATATAAATTTAATGTCATACCTGTTTTAGTTAAGGAAACTAAAACCAGTGATGTCTTCTTAAGACTATCTATCTTATTCTATATGCCTAGCGGGAATGTCGTTGAACTTTTTTATCTTGATGAAAATCATTATCAGTTTGAAACCATCAATGAAACTAGCAATGAACATGAAGAATTAGAACAAGACCAAATCTATCATGTTGATGTACTTCCTTGGACGCTAATTCAACCTGAGCAATTAAACATTAAATTTCCCCTCTTAAAAAATCATGATTACATCAAACCAGTTTCACCTGATTTTAATGAATCTAGTCATGATCAAACCACCTCTCATAATCAAGGAATCGATAATGAAATCCAAAACTAAAAACATCCTTGTTGCTACATGCACTCCAATGCTTGCTCTTGCTCCAATCATTCCTCTCTCTTTATCATTAGTCGCATGTACAAATACATCAGATGCCCATGCAAATTCTAATGATACTCAAATACAAAATTCTCAACCTCTCTCAACAAGTTCAAGTAATGAAACTAGTCCTAATAAATATGGTTATAGTTTAACCATGTTCCAAAATGATTTAGCTAACTACTTCAAAACAATCGGTGGTAAGTTAGTGTCCGTCACTCCAAATCAACTTGATCCTAAACAATGTATTGATATCAAATTTAATTTCCATCCTATCGATGATGATCGTAATTCTAACGGAGATAGTGATCAATCCATTCATGATTCATTGAAATATACGAATATACAAAGTTATATCGAGCATGTGTTAGTAAAACCAATTCTTGTTCAAGATGACAATAACACCCCAACAATTAATCTTGGTTTATCAATTCCTTCTCCTAACTATCTCTATAGTGTCCACAGAACTGATAGTTTAGAACAAGGTTATCGTCAAACAAACGATTATACATCCCAATTGATTCAAAGTAGTCCACAATGTGAAGTCAATGCTCGTTATCATCAAGTTGTTTTGAATACGTGAGCACCAGATTTATTAAAACAAAATTCATTTAAGACTAGTGACCAACTTCAATTCGTTTACTTTAGTTCACCAAATATTACTAAATGTTTTAAATCCTTATTTAAATCTTCAAATACCTATGAAAAACCATATTAAAAAGATCCTCTTAACTACTAGTTGTTCAATCATGAGTCTAGGAACTTTTGTTCCACTTGCCCTAACTAGTACCTCTTGTACAAGTACAAATAATCCAAGTCATTCAGACCATCATGATCAAACCTCGAATGTTATTCCTTTAAATGAACTTCAAGCCCAAGCAGACACCATTAATACCGTTGATGAGGCAGTCGAGTTTATGAACCAAACATTTGCGAAGTATTATAGTTTTGACTTGTTTCAACGCGACTTCAATCATGCTTATGGTTATTATCAAAAAAACATTTTACCCAATGTTGGACAAGTAGAATACATTGTTGATATTCAATCTATCAAGCCTAATAATGACCAGAGAACAATTGACTTTCAAATTAATCTTTTAAATAAAACCGAATGTTTTCATCATATATTCACTTATCAAGAAGACTGGACTGGTTACCGAATTGCTTTTGTTCCTGTCCTAGTCAATGTTGCTGGTGTCGTGAAGACGGTAATTGCCTGTAAAGCGCAAATTGAGAATATGATCTATCAAGAACCTACGGGGGACTCCCCTAAACTATTCTGCAAGCTTGTCCAAGATGACCCAGACAATTTATTACGTGGTCAAGGTGGAATTATGCCGGGAGTCACTACCTGTTGAGTGGACTGCTCCACCAACCATTTTAATCAAAAGCTAATTTATAAAAATGATGATGATGATTCTTTAACTCCTAGTACATATTGATCAGCATCTAATCAGGATGCACATATTAAATGATTTTATGCTGAACAATTTCCCATTCAATTTAGTCATCTCAGTGATATCTAGAGATTATTGAAAACACAATCCTTTGTTTTACATGTCATATATCAAAATTCACTTTCTTCAACTCTCACACTAAGGAAATCTATGAAAAAACCTCTGTCTAAACTAGGGTGAAGTACATTATCGATTATTGGTCTTGGTGCAATAACAATCCCGAGTTCCTTGTCCTTAATTGCTTGTACTAGCTCTATCACTGGTGACCAACCTGATTCTAAGCAAACAGATAAAGATACCTCTGCAATTATTAGCATTAGTCAAGCAACATTAACCCAACTTCAAAATCAAGCTAATGCAATTAATACTATTCCCGAAGCTATTAGTTTTCTCAATCAAATATTAGCTAAGTATTATAGTTTTGAGATGCTTAAAAACGATCTTATTAAAGCATCGATTGTTGAATATCAATTTGATGGACCTCATCAAAATTGATATGATGACTCAATATACAAAACTGGTCTTTATCAAATTAGTTCTCAAATAAGTAATGTTCGACCTAATCCTGATCATCAAAGCATTAACTTTACCTGAACCTATACTACCCATACTAACTATATGGGTGATGGAAGTGTAGTTGCTCAATTTTATAATCTTCCCATTAAACCAATCTTAGTCAAACAAGATAAGACAATCAGGTTTAAACTTGCTTTTGGATTAGGAAAAGGTTTAATCAGACAATGTCAAGAACCCCAAGGAAATGGTTGTAAATCGTTTACAAAACAATTTATTGAAACTGATGACTTTATTCCTGATATGAACGAACTTCCTTTTATTGCAGATAACTTCTTTGTTTCCAATCATCATCTCTTTGTTCCAGTTGGAACCACCACCTATTGAAATCAATATAGTCCCAACTTGTTTAATCAAAAGCTAATTTATCATTATGATCTCAATCATCCGAATCCTGTTGGTGTTCAGACTAGCAAAATTAATCAAGTGTGAAGTCAATCTAACCCAAACCAACATCCAACCTGAGTCTCATGTTTTGATTGTTCACTACTACCACTCACTTTTCCAAAGCTAAGCTAAGGATGAATTAATGAAAAGTACATGAAAAAGAACACGACTCATCGGATTGTCTTTGCTGGGTTTAGGAGGAATTATCGCACCCTCAACGCTATGCTTGGTTGGATGTAGTCAACCCAATCCTGATGAACAATCAACACCTGATAATCACGACCAACTTCCTAACACACCACCACCACCAGTTTCCACCGTCCCCTTAACCCAACTTCAAGCCCAAGCTAACCAAATTACAACAATTAATCAAGCACTCACATTTATCAATCAAACCTTAGCACAATACTATCGTTTTGAGATGTTTCAAGCCGACTTGCAACATTCTCTCACCTATCAATATCAAATTGCAAACCTTGATTATCAATATGAAGAAGTGAATGAAGTAGAATCCATCCAACCAAGTAGTAATCCTCATGCAATTAACCTCTCGTTTCATAACTTTAGTTTTGCAACCAACCAAGGAATTCAAACTACGATTAAAGACTATTGTGTTGGATATCAAATTCCCTATCTTCCGATTCTCGTCAATGTCAATGGAGTTATTTATCTTGCAATGACCGTTGGGTTAAATCACCAAGTGTTTCAAGGTAGTGAGCCTCAAGGAAATGTTACGAAATTTAAAGAAACGATGGTATGTGATTGACAAAATGATTTAAGTAATGGAGAAGTGTCACACTATCCCCCAGGGTTATCAGGAACCAACGAACGTTGAATCCTTGGTAGTTGTCAAAATTTTAAACAAAATGTTGTCTATGAGTATCGTCCTCGACTGGGTCGTTTTGATGATGTCTATCGTTATTGAGAAGCTCATTGAGCTTCAGGTGATGAACAAATCCAACTCAATTGATTTATGTCAAAATACTTTCCCATTTCGTTTCCTAAATTAAAATCATGAAATCATCAATATCCAAATAGTTAGACTTGTTCAGTAAGGTTTTTGTTGGTCAAATGCATTCATCAATATCATGATGATTCATATATCGTTTGATGTTATTAATTAGGTCAATTGATGACTTAGTTTCTAGAACTATGAGCTAGTTAAATCAGTTTGAAAATAGTGCTTTAATATTTCAAGACCGACAATTATTGGTTTGGATTATTTCATCTATATCGTTGGGATAATTAAATTAAGGACATATCATTCATGTAAACGATTTTGATAGACTAATTACAAACAAACCATAATTCATAAAGAGATTGTTGATGACTGATTTTGCAACTTCAATTATCAATCTTTAATTCCTATTTGACATCACTTTTAACTAGGTATTATTCACTTTAAGTTTTTATAAAGTTCACTAGCGTTTTCATGATGATATGGACAAACCAAATTCATTCTGATGAAGGACTAATTTATGAAAACGAAACTACATAAATTCACTCTTGCTAGTCTTAGTTTATTAGGATTAAGTGGGATTCTTTTACCTACTAGTTTAAGTTTGGTTGCGTGTACTAGTCAACCAATTAATGAACAAGATGAAACTGTTATTACTAGTCCCGAAACCACTAAAATTCCGCTTACTGAGCTTCAAACTCAAGCAGATCAAATTGATAACCTCCATGATGCATATATATTCGTTAATCAAGTAGTTTCAAAGTACTATACGTTAGCAATGCTGATTAGTGACTATCAAACGTTTGCAAAACAAACCTATGATGTTGATGATATCTATGCACCCGAAGAACGTAACTATCAAAACGGTGAAGATACCACCCATATGATTATCAAGATGCTTCCGATTATTGCTGATGATGACCAAAGTGTTTTGTTTATCTATCAAACCGATGCATTTCAAACCGTTGTAACGAGTGATGGTTTGTATCATAAAATCACCAAGCACATCCAAACTTATAAAATCCAAGTAACTCCTTGTTTAACTATATTACCTGAGACTCAAACAAACACAATTGGTATACAGTTATCAATCATGTATGTTAATAATGACATCACTGTTACTGAAACCACTGATGATAATCCACGTCAAGCTCGCTACAATCATAATCAACAAAACTTTAATCCACCTTCATTGTTATTAACTATGGTTGCTCAACAATTAAAAATCACCTTTCCATTATTAAACTCCTAAACCAACCATTAGTTATTCCTAACCTAAGTTATCAATTCTCTATACAATGTTAATCTCTGACAATGATCACCTAGTTTGTTAGACTTAAACCAAGGATAGTTTTGCTGAAGATGAAGTCGACTTCTTGAGTTTTGGATCACTAAATATTAGCAATTGTTTTGGTGCTTTGTTAGGAGCTAATACCACCACTACACTAAACAATTAATCAAAGCTCGTTGATTTAGTCCTCAACAAAAATACGACCATTCCATTTAGGGTAGGTTGTATTTTAGAGAAATTCCATATCATCCCACAATCAAATCAAACTCACTTTTAATTTCAATTTTCAACTTATTAACTTTAACAATAAATATTTTTAATTAGAAAGGAAAGCTTCTATGAAATCCTATGCTAAAAAGATTTGTGCTGCAATTGGTGGTAGTCTCCTAGTCGCTAGCAGTCTTGTCCCACTTGCATGCACGAGTGTTGCTTGCACTAGTTCTAGAAATGAAGAACATTCTGACTCCTCGGCTAGTCCTGAATCAAGTCCAAGTGTAATCCCCTTTGCAGACCTCCAAGCTCAAGCAAATCTCATTGATAATGTCGATGATGCAATCAAGTTTTTGAATCAAGCCTTAGCCAAATATTATACATTTGATGTGTTTAATGATTGATATAAATCAAGCATGAAGAAACGATGTGGTCCAGATGTCTTTACTAAACCAAGTATTAATATATCTCAAAACGATGAAAATGGTTATGCTTGATGTGGTGACCTTATAGGTCCATGTATACCTCATGAAGACCAACAAGTTTGTTTCCCACTTTATGAAGACTGGATGTATTATGATAAATTAATCGATAAACAAAATTATTGTTATAGATTCGGAAGATTAACTCAAAACAAAATAGGTCGATTTAATTCTTGTTTGGTTAAAGATATTGTTACAGGAGATGTTTCTGCTGGATTTGAATTAACAAATTCTGTATTTAACAATGAAGGAATTGCGTATACGTATTATGATGATGAAAATTATGAAATAAATACATTACATGATTGACTCGTTACAGAAGATAATAAATTTGCTAACGTTATCAAA
>RCNI01001164.1_pt1 | contig 14684 bp, 9 predicted proteins | sample 2041151 | NCBI WGS metagenome assembly RCNI01 (sample SAMN09708214, study PRJNA481090) | feces metagenome | isolation source: feces | place: Antarctica: Albino Rookery | reverse complement strand
GGCCTGCCATTTTGGCAGGCCGCTTCTTTCAAAACACATTACCACTGCTCCCAGTGAAGCTTTTCCGGCGTCCAGTTATCCCTTTGGGCGGGCTCTTCTGCCGGATGGCCCAGAGCCACAACGCCCATCGCGCACACTCCTGCGGGCAATTCCAGCATTTTTGCCAGCAGTGCTTCCCACTCGCTGTGGGTTTCAATGCCGCACCACACGGCTCCCAGGCCCATGGCATGAACTGCCAGCAGCATATTTTGAATTGCAGCCGCACAGTCCTGATTCAAAAATTCGGGATGCTTTTCCTCCGGCTCCAGTCCGCAGACCACAATGCCCGCTGCTGCGTGCTCCAGCATATGTGCGTACTTGTTGGCACGGCTTAACGCGGTGAGTGTTTCCGGGTTTTGAATCACCACAAAGGCAAAGGGCCGCCGGTTCACTGCGGTGGGGGCACACATTCCCGCATGAACAATGGTTTTGAGCTGCTCCTGCGTAACCGGCTGCTGCGTATAGCGCCGCACACTGCGCCGGTTTTCGATACAGGCCAGTACCTGAGCTGCACATTCGTTTTCGTGATTCATACGGTTCAGTCCCCCTTTTCTTTTTAGCCTGCGGCTTCGCTGCCGTTGTTCACGTCGCCCAGAACCTTGCCCGGATCGCTGGTCACGCCATAGGGCCAGGTTACACCGTCGGCCTCGGTGGCAATGTTCAGCTTTTCGGCCGGCACCGGGTTTTCCGGTGTGCGGAAATACGTGTTCAGAATTTCGGCGGTCTTATCGCGATCCAGTGCGTAAACGTCCTGCGAGGGATAATCCGGCATCCGGGTGCCGCCGCCGGGCAGACGAATGATAAAGATGTTTGCCGGGTCAATCTTGGTAAAGGTGCCGTACAGGCCCCAGATCTCGCTGATGTCCAGATCGGTATTGATATAGTGGGCCACATTCTTGCAGGCAGAATAGTAATCGGCCAGCTTGTAGTCCTCCAGGAAGGTACGCACCAGTGCCGCATAGAAATACTGCTGGGTTTCCAGGCGCTTGTAATCGGCCTGAGCATAGTTGCGGTTGCGCAGAATCACTTCGGCAGTATCGCCGCTGACCCAGCGGGTTCCCTGCTCCACCAGCACGTTTTCGGAGATGACCTTTCCGGTTTTGGGATCCTTCTCGGTGTGAACGATATCCCAGGGCACATACATTTTAATGCCGCCCTGTGCATTCAGCAGTGTCTTGAAGGCATCCATGTCGATGGTCACGTAATTATCCACCGGCAGCTTGAACATCTGATAAATCTGGTTGGCAATGTTGTTAATCAGGTTCTCCTGATCCGGGCCGTTGGCATATACGGTGTTGATTTTGCCTGTGGGCGAGTGAACTGTTTTCTCTGCGGAACCGATGTCCGGGCCGGTGTAGCTGTCACGCGGAATTTGCAGAATGTTCACCTTGCCGTTGTCACGGTCGATCTGCACATACATGATTACGTCGGTGTTGCCTTTGCCCTCGGCATAATCGCGGCCGTTGTCTTCCTTGTCGTAGTCGATGCCCAGCACCAGCAGATTGTAAAAACGCTCGCCGGAGGCTTCGATGTCTGCATCGGTCACCTGATTCAGGTCACCGGCATCGCCGCTGGACAGCGCCGGAGCCACCTGACTGTACAGGTAAACGCCCACTGCCAGCAATACAACCAGGGCCGCCCCGATTATAATCAGAGCAATTTTGCCGCCGCTCAGGCGCCGGCCCTGCTTTTTTGATCCACTCAAAAGGGATCCCTCACTTTCTGTTTTTTCTGAAAAAGGAGATGCGATCCGAACGGGGCACTCTCAGCGCCGCCAGCTCTGACCGCAAGACAAAACTGTCCTTCATCCATGCAAGATGGGACATTGTTCCTATTATACACGGTTTTAGCCTGTTTGGGTTGCAAAGGCTCAATTTTCGCCCTTTCCACCAAACTTGGGCCGTGTTCTTTGTTACCATTTTGTAACAATACCCTTGTTTTATAACAAAAAGCGGCCCCCTTCTCCGGCATCTGCCAAAGAAAGGGGCCGCTGTATTCATTCAGATCAAATGGGGGAAAGCTGTGTGCCGGGATAATAGTGCTGCAAAATATCCACGTACGAAGCGCCGTTGGCCGCATAGCCCACAGCGCCGAACTGGCTCATACCGCAGCCGTGGCCATATCCCCAGCAGGTGAACACAAACATCCCGCTGTCAGCGTTGTACTGCACCTCAAAGGCCGAAGAACGCAGATTCTTGCGGCCCGGCACATCCCGCAGCACCACCGTGCGCAGCTTGCCGCCGGTAATGGTCTGATTGCCCACCCGCATACTGGTTACGTAGCCGCCTGCATTTTTCACAAGATCGCCCATCCAGTCGGCGGGATTTTCGCTGTAGGCTTCCAGATCCACGCCCAGCTTTTCGGCTACACGGTTTTTCACCTCGTCCCGGCTGTATTCGCGCCTGGTTTCCCAGTGGGTAGCGTAATCCTTGTCATAGGGGCTTTCCACCGACACCAGATAGGGTCGGCTGCTGCCCCAAACCTCGGTACTGGGGCAGGTGCCATAAGCCGCGCTGGCAAAATACGGTGTAAAGGCTACGCTTCCATTATACGTAACCACCTGATTGGCCACCTGTGCCACCGCATCCCGCACTGCCTGTGTGGGCGGAACTCCGCTCACGGCGGGATAGCTGCCCTGGGTCAAAATCCAGCTGTGGGCCGCCACTGCCTGAGCTTTATAGGCTTCGGCCGGCTGATTGTAGCCCAGCTCATTCTGGGCAATCATGGCAAGGCACTCCACCAGCTCCATTTCCTGCTTTGTGCCGTTCATGGTCACCTTCAGGGTTGCGGTGGGTGCACTGCTGCCGCCGCTTATCTGCGGGCCTTCGTTCATATTGCCGCCGCCATCGCCCGGGTCCGGAGCTGCAATTTCCGGAGCTGCCGGAGTTGTGGACGTACCGGGCTTTTGCGGATTCTGGGGCTTTGTGCCGGGCTTTCCGCCGATCGAGGGCAGCGGTGCATTGGCTGCTGCCTGTGCCTGCGCTGTGGCCTTGTCAATCTGATCCAGCAGCTGGGTCAGATCCAGATCGTCCTGCGGCATTCCCTGTTCTTCCTGATTTTCACTGGCGGTGATTCCCTGAGTGGTGTACCAGTTCAGCCAGTATTCGCCCAGTTCGGCCATTTCGGGCGCACTTTTGCCCATGGCCTGATACTGCCGGGCCGTGTACAGCGGCTGTTCCGAAGCAGCCACTGCCGTGCGTTCCAGCCGGGCGTTTTCGCCCTCGCGCTGCAATCGGCCCACCACAACCAATGCGGTGTCCTCCATTGCGGTGGATTCGCTGAGCAGCGTTACGAAACGGTCGGTATCCTGAATATCCACCGGCATTTCATACAGGCTGCGGGCCTTGATGCCCAGCACAAACTGCATATAGCTTTCGTAATTGGTCAGATCCTGCAAGTGCAGCAGATCAAATGCCGCCGGGCCCTGCTCGGCAGGGTCCCAGTAAAACACCGATGCAACCTTGCAGCGGTATGCCTGATCGCCCTGATACAGTGTAAAGCCGCAGTTCTCCTGCAAGTTTTCCAGCTGATCCAGTGCAGGCAGGCCCTCCATGGCCTGCGGCGGGCAGTAAATGATGGTGTTGTGATGCTCCGCTCCCAGATCGGCCTGGGGCGAAAACTGTGCCACCTGCGCCTGCAAATTCACTTTTTCTTCATCTGCCAGCACAGCACCCGGCCGAACCTGCGTTTCACCGGGGGCGTAAATCAAAGTACCCGGCTGGCCGCTGAAGGCCAGATATGCCTGAATCTGTGCATTTTGAACCTGCGAATCCCGCAGATATGTGATGGCTGCCCGGTCAAAGTCCACCGTGCCGTATCCGCGAAATGCCGGGGCCGCTTCGGCGGCGGGCTGCCGGCTCTGCTTATAATAATCCACCGCAAACGCAGCGCCCACCGCAATCAGTGCCACCAGCAGGATGCACAGCAGCACCTGAAGCCAACGCCGCTTTTTCTTTTTGGGCGGGGCAGGCAGATCGTCCGGATCGTCCAGGCCATACAGTGTGCGCACCGGGCCGGTGGATTTTTGGGGGATCGGTTCCGGTTCTGCGGGCCGTGCTGCCTGACCGGGCTGCTGAACCGCAGGTGCGGCAGGAGCCGGTGCCGGGCGCTGAGCCGTGGGTGCTGCCGGGCGCTGGGCTGCGGGTGCAGCAGGGGTCTGTACCGGATGCTGAACTGCGGGGGCAGCTGCCGGGGCAGCCGGATTCACCGGTGCCGATGGCTGTGCTTTTTTGGCAGCAGGCTCCGGGGGTTTTTCCGCCGGAAGGGCCGGCAGCACAGGTGCGGGCAGCGGCTTTCCCATACGGAAGGTCTGAACCGTCAGGGGCATGGGCAGCAGATCTGCCACGCGCCGGGACAGCTCCAGCAGCCAGTTAACCGCCAGCCGGGGGCTGGCATCCGCCGGAAGGGCACGCATCCAGCCCTGCTTTTCTGTGCAGAGCAGCGCTGCGGCGGGATGCTGCTGTGTTGCGGGCACCAGTGCCAGTGCGTAATCCGCCTGTGTTGCACGCAGGGCCTGCTGAGCACGGCCGGCGGCCTGGGTCAGCGGGTCCCCTGCTTTTTTTGCCCAGCCGGGCAGCTCCTCAATGCGGGCTGCCTGACGGGGATTCTGATAGGTCTGTTCACCGAAATCAAAAACGGACCGGGCCATGGGCACGGATTCCAGCACCCGCTCCAGCATCATCCCGGTGCTGCGGCTTACAGTCACAATCAGTTTTTTGCCGGATGTCAGCGCGGAAACTGCCGCCTGGGGCAGCTCCGTGGTACCGATTGCAAACATGGCGGGGCCAAACGAGGCCGTGAGTTTTTTCTCCCACTCCTCGCAGATCCGGGCAGCATTCTCCGGAGTATCGGCCTTTGCCTGGATGCACACCACATATTCGCCGTCGCGCTGGCCCAGACGCAGACCGGGACAGCCCTCGGCGGCGGCACGGCGCATAACCGGGGTTACTGCCTCGGTTTCCATGCCGAACAGGCGCAGCACCTGCACCTGGCTGTATTGCTCTGCCATTGAATCACCTCATAAAGTAGTTATCGCCAGACCGGGTCAGGGCCCTTGCGTTATTCCAGGCTGGCCAGCACGCCCCGGGGGAATGTTTTTGCCCCGGGCACATCCAGGCCCAGCATGACCCGCCGGGCCAGCTCCAGCACATTCTGCACAGTACGGCGGCGCACGGTGTCCCGGCTGCGGGCCGGAATCATCAGTTTTTTTACGGTTACGGTATCCCCGTAAGCCGCAGCAATATAAACAAGGCCCACCGGACGCTCCGGCGTTCCGCCGCCCGGGCCCGCAAGACCGGTGGTGGCAAGGCCCAGATCCGCCTGAGCGGCATCCCTGGCACCAAAGGCCATTTGCGCCGCCGTCTGGCTGCTCACTGCGTCGTAGGTTTCCAGCACAGCAGGGTCAACCCCCACCAGCCGCTGTTTTGCCTGATTGGAATAGGTTACAAAGCTGCACCCCAGCACCTGACTGGCTCCGGGCACATCGGTGATGCGCTGGGCCACCATGCCGCCGGTCAGGCTTTCGGCTGCGGCCACGGTCTGGCCCTTTTGCTGCAGCAGATGAACCACCGTGTATTCCACGCCCTCTTCGCCCTCGGCATAGATGGCATCGCCCAAAAGGTCATAGAACTTTTCGGCATAGGCACGGCACATCGCATCTGCGGTCTGCTCATCCTGTGCGCGGGCAGTGATGCGAATAATCACCTCGCCCAGTTTTGCATAGATGGCAGCGGTGGGGTTTGCGTTCCGGAACAGATGCCCCACCCTGGCCTCGGCATCGCTCTCACCCACGCCGGCCACCCGCAGCACCAGACTGCGCAGCACGCCGTTCTGCCGGGCCGCCAGCAGGGGCCGCACTTCGGCCGTCCACAGGGGTTCCAGCTCTTTGGGCGGGCCGGGCAGCAGAATGGCAATTTTGTCGCCATCCTGGAACCAGGCTCCGGGCGCGGTGCCGTTGGCGTTGGGCAGTTTTCTGCCCCGCACCGGCACCATGGCCTGCTTGCGGTTATTTTCCGGGGTGGGTCTGCCCATGCCTGAGAAAAAGCCGGTGATTTTTTCCCACTCTTCGGGGTCAAAGCGCAGCTCATCCCCAAAGCAGGCTGCCACCGTTTCCTTGGTCAGGTCGTCTGCGGTGGGGCCAAGCCCGCCGCTGAACACCAGCAGATCACAGCGATTTTTTGCATCCAGCACCAGCTCTTTCAGGCGGGCGTGATTATCCCCCACCACGTGCTGACGCAATACATTGATACCCAGCGCTGCCAGTTCCCGGCTGAGAAACTGAGCATCGGTATTCAGAATATCGCCCAGCAGCAGCTCGGTGCCCACGGCAATGATTTCTGCATTCATGGCTTTTCCCCCGTTTCTTTGTGCGCCGGCCCGATCAGAACAGGTCTTCTTCCTCGGGCAGCGGTGCGTTCATCTCAATGCGGATGCGCTCCACATCGGCGGCAGCCTTCTGTTCCAGTGCTGCCAGCTCCGGCATCCCGGCTTCGGCTTCCAGAATCTCTTCCAGGCTGGGCTTTGTCTTGGGATGCGGCGGCGTAAAGATGGTGCAGCAATCCTCAAACGGCAGGATGCTGGTTTCAAAGGTGCCGATCTTGCGGGCCACTTCCACGATCTCGGTCTTATCCATGCCGATCAGGGGCCGCAGAATGGGCAGATCCTGTGCGGCATCGGTGCAGGCCAGAGCCGCCAGCGTCTGGCTGGCCACCTGAGCCAGACTTTCGCCGGTAATCAGAGCCTTGGCATCAATCTCCTTGGCGATGATGTTGGCAATGCGCATCATGCTGCGGCGCATCAGCACGGTGAACAGCACCGGCGGTGCATTGTCACGAATATATTCCTGGGGCGTGGTATAGGGCACCACGTACAGCACGCAGCTGCCGGTGTATCCGCTGACCAGCTGGGCCAGAGTCTGCACCTTGCGCTTGGCGGCTTCGCTGGTGTAGGGCGGGCTTGCAAAGTGGATGTGATGCAGTGCCAGGCCGCGGCGTGCCATAAACCAGGCAGCCACCGGGCTGTCAATGCCGCCGGACAGCATATTCACGGCACGGCCGCTGGTGCCCACCGGCAGACCGCCGGCGCCGGGCGTTTTGGGGCCGTGGATGTAGGCGCCGTAATCGCGCACCTCCACCATAACCACCAGATCCGGGTCCTTTACCTTAACCCGCAGATGGGGGTGTTTGCTGAGCAGGAAGCCGCCCAGTTCGCGGCACAGCTCCGGGCTCTTCATGGGGAAGGACTTGTCCGCACGCTTTGCTTCCACCTTAAAGGTCTTGATGCCCCGCAGGGTATCGCCCAGATAGGCTTCGGCGGTGTTGCAGATGTCCTCAAAGGTTTTGGGGCACACGGCTGCACGGGCCAGACCTGCCAGACCGAACACCTTGCTGATGCGGTCAAACGCTTCGTCGAAGTTGTCTTCGGCGGTCTGATCCTTGGGTTCCACGTACATGGTGCTCTGGGCCTTGTAGACCTTGTAATCGCCCAGATCCTTCACACGGTGACGCATGATCTTGCCCAGAACCGACTCAAAGCTGGCACGGTTCAGGCCTTTCAGGGCCATTTCGCCCTGATAGCAAAGAATGATCTCTTTCATCTGTGTTCCTTTCGGGCCGCGGGGCGGCCTTGCTTGATGGTGTTCAGCGAAGTTTCGCCAGGTGGGACAGGCCGTCTTCCAGGCCATTCAGCAGGGCATCCACATCCTCGGCAGTGTTGCCGCCGCAGAAGCTGATGCGCAGTGCGGTGTCAATATGACGGGCCGACAGGCCCATGGCTGCCAGCGTGGGGCTGGATGCGCCCCGGCTGCAAGCCGAGCCGCTGCTGACGTAAACGCCGCGGGTTTCCAGGAAATGCAGCAGCGTTTCGCTTTTGATGCACATGGTGCTGATGTTCAGCACTTCGTCCACTGCATCCGCAGGGCTGTTGATCTCGATGCCCGGCAGTGCAGCCAGACCCTGACGCAGCTGCTGATTCAGAGCGTGTACGTGCTCCTTGCGCTGCACCCGGTTTTTGTGCAGGATGGATGCGGCTGTGGCAATGCCCACCGCATAGGGCAGGTTCTCGGTGCCGGGACGGACGCCCTTTTCCTGATTGCCGCCGTGACCCTTTTCCTGACCACCGCCCAAATACGGCGGCTCGATGTTATAGCCCTTGCGCAGGTACAGAGCACCCACGCCCTTGGGTGCATGGATTTTATGGCCGCTCATGGAATAGCTGTCCACGCCGGTCAGATCCACCGGCACGCGCATCCAGCCCTGAACGCCGTCCACGTGCACAGCAGTCTGGGGATTGCGCTCTTTGACCAGCTTGGCAAAGCGGGCCATGTCGATCTGCGCACCGGTTTCGTTGTTCACGTGCATACAAGCTGCCAGAATGGTGTGCTTGTCCACATGGGAAGCAAACTCTTCCAGGTTGATGTGGCCTTCGGAATCGGGGTTGACCGTAACCACGTCGAAGCCCAGATCCGCCAGGCGGGCCAGGGGCAGCGACACGCTGGGATGCTCGTAGCCGCTCACCACGATGCGCTTGCCCCGATTCTTTTTTGCCAGCACCGCGCCCAGCAGCGCGATATTGTTGCTCTCGGAACCGCAGCCGGTAAAGAACACCTGCCCGCTCTCGGCCCCGATGCTGCGGCACAAAGCGCTGCGGGCACGCTCCAGCAGCAGCTTGGAATTCTGGCCGGGTGTGTACAGGCTGGACGGGTTGCCCCAGTTTTCCAGCATGGCGGTATGTATGGCGTCGGCCACCTGCGGGTCTACCCGGGTGGTAGCGGCGTTATCCAGATAATGCAATGCCTCATTGCCCTGCATAAGATTTGCACTCTCCTTTTTTAAAGCCCATTTGGGCGCATAGCAATACATAATATAGTATACATCGAAAGCCCTGACCGCACAAGGGAAAAGCCGTCGAAACCGGCATTCCGGCCCGCTCAGCCGGGCTTTAAAATCAGCGGCAAAAGTCACACTTCCACGTAAAAGCTTGTCCTTGAGCGGCGCATGTGCTACCATAGTTTGCATAGAAGATTCCCACACCCGGCCGCGGCCCTGCCGCTTTGTACCAGAAAGGATGTTGCACTATGAAAACCGATATTCAGATCGCACAGGAGGCACAGATGCTTCCCATCCGGCAGATCGCCGAGGGCCTGGGCCTGAGCGAAGAACAGATCAGCCAGTATGGCCGCTGGAAGGCCAAGATGGATCATCGTCTGGCTGCCCGCAATACCAAAGAGGGCAAGCTGATTCTGGTTACCGCCATCAGCCCCACTCCCGCCGGCGAAGGCAAAACCACCACCAGCGTGGGCCTGGCCGACGCCCTGTGCAAGATGGGCAAAAAGACCATGCTGTGCCTGCGTGAGCCCTCTCTGGGCCCCGTATTCGGCATCAAGGGCGGCGCTGCCGGCGGCGGCTACGCTCAGGTTGTGCCCATGGAGGACATCAACCTGCACTTTACCGGTGACCTGCACGCCATCGGCGCTGCCAACAACCTGCTGGCTGCACTGCTGGACAACAGCATTCAGCAGGGCAACCCGCTGAACATTGATCCCCGCCGCATCACCTGGAAGCGCTGCATGGATATGAACGACCGTCAGCTGCGCTACATCATCGACGGCCTGGGCGGCAAGGTAAACGGCACGCCCCGTGAGGACGGCTTCAACATCACCGTTGCCAGTGAAGTCATGGCAATTTTCTGCCTGGCTACCAGCCTGTCCGACCTGAAGGAGCGTCTGGGCCGCATTGTGGTGGCCTACAGCTACGAGGGCAAGCCTGTAACTGCCGGTGATCTGGGTGCCGCCGGTGCCATGGCCGTTCTGCTGAAGGACGCCTTTGATCCCAACCTGGTGCAGACACTGGAAAACAACCCCGCCATCATCCACGGCGGCCCGTTTGCCAACATCGCCCACGGCTGCAACAGCGTAATTGCCACCAAGCTGAGTATGCAGCTGGCAGACTACACCGTAACCGAGGCCGGTTTCGGTGCCGATCTGGGCGCCGAAAAGTTCCTGGACATCAAGTGCCGCAAGGCCGGCCTCAGCCCCAACGCGGTTGTGCTGGTGGCCACCATCCGTGCGCTGAAGCATCACGGCGGCTGCCCCAAGGAAGAGCTGAACCAGCCCGGTCTGGACTACCTGAAGGCCGGCAGCCCCAACCTGCTGCGCCACATCGACAACATCAAGAACGGCTTCGGTCTGCCGGTGTGCGTGGCAGTAAACGCCTTCCCCACCGACACCCCCGAAGAGATCGCCTACGTAAAAGAGCTGTGTGCTGCACAGGGCGTGCCCTGCGCTCTGAGCGAAGTATTCGCCAAGGGCAGCGAAGGCGGCATGGAGCTGGCACAGACCGTTCTGGACGTGATGCAGGATGAAACCCGCATCAACTTTGTTTATCCCGACGATATGGCTCTGGCCGACAAGGTAGACGCTGTGTGCAAAAAGGTTTACCGTGCCAAGGCTGTAACCTGGGCAGCTCCCGCCAAGAAGGCCCTGGCTGAGATCGAAGCCATGGGTTACGGCAACCTGCCGGTGTGCATTGCCAAGACCCAGTACAGCTTCAGCGATGACGCCAAGCTGCTGGCCGCTCCCGAGGGCTTTACCATGAACGTACGCGACGTGCGTCTGTCTGCCGGTGCAGGCTTTGTGGTGGCCATCATGGGCAGCATCATGACCATGCCCGGTCTGGGCAAAAAGCCCGCCGCCATGAACATTGATCTGGACAACGAGGGCCGCATCACCGGTCTGTTCTGATCGACTCTGTTTTAAATAAGCCGAACGCGGCGCAGAATGCACTTTGCATCCTGCGCCGCTTTTTTTGCATTCGCCTTTGGGTGTTTCCTGGTTGTTTTCGTGCAGTCTGCTGATTTTCATGGCCAAAAATCGGCACTGTGCCCGGTTTTCGCAGAGTTTTCCACAAGCAGGGCCGTTCACCGTGGAAAACTCTGCCGCTTGCGTGCCTGTGGTATGATAAAAGAAAACGCCCGCGGTGCAAAAGCGCTGCACGCGCCGGGCTTTTGGGAGGAACCTATCATGCAGAGGATTTACGAACAGCGCATCCGCCGCGTACTGGATGCACTGGCCCGGCAGGGTCTGGAGCAGATGATTGTGAGCGACCCGGACAGCATCTGGTATCTCACCGGAATGGATGTGGACCCGGGCGAGCGGCTGTACGCCCTGTATCTGAACGCAAACGGAAACCACAAACTGTTTTTGAACCGTCTGTTCCCGGTTCCGCCCCAGGATGCCCCGCAGGCCGTGTGGATGACCGATTCGGACAATCCGGCCGAGCTGGTGGCATCCAATGTGGACGCACAGCGTCCTTTGGGCATTGACAAGCTGTGGCCTGCGCGGTTTCTGCTGCCGCTGATGGAGCGCTGCCCGCAGATGGTCTGCCGTCTGGCCAGCGACTGCGTGGACAATGCCCGTGCCTGCAAGGATGACACGGAAATTGCGCTGATGGAACAGGCCAGCCGCATCAACGATCAGGTGATGGAGCAGGCCGCCGCCTTTGTGCGCGAGGGCATGACCGAGCGGGAAATTGCCGACTTCATCCGCGCCCGCTACCGGGAAAACGGCTGTGAGAGCGAGAGCTTTCCCACCATTGTCAGCTTTGGCGGCAACGCTGCCGACCCGCACCATATGCCGGACGACACCGTACTGCACCCCGGCGACTGCATTGTTATTGACATGGGCTGCCGCAAGCAGCGCTATTGCAGCGACATGACCCGCACCTTCTTCTGCAAAAAAGCCGATCCGACTTACGCGGCCATTCATGATCTGGTGCGCCGCGCCAACGAGGCCGCCGAAGCGCTGGTACGGCCGGGCGTAGTGCTGAAGGATCTGGATGCCGCTGCCCGCGACCTGATTGCCCAGGCCGGCTATGGCGAATATTTCACCCATCGTCTGGGTCACTTCATTGGCCAGACCGACCACGAGCAGGGCGATGTGAGCAGTGTATCTCAGATCGTGGCACAGCCGGGCATGATTTTTTCCATCGAGCCCGGCGTCTACCTGCCCGGCAAATTCGGCGTGCGGGTGGAGGATCTGGTGCTGGTCACCGAGAACGGCTGTCAGGTGCTGAATCAGGTGGATAAGCACTGGCGCTGCATCGGCTGATGTTTCTTTTCAAACGCCTGAGCGGGACAGGATGCTGCCGGCATCCTGCCCCGCTCTTTTTAAGCTCTGTTTATCCCTTCTCTGCCCCTGCAAAACTGCAATCCTGCCTGAAAGCACAAAAACAGCCGGCTGCGCGATTTTACTCGCACAGTCGGCTGCTGTTTTTCATAACGATTCTGCGGCTTATTGCTCGATATAATAGGGACTGCCGTACAGATAGGGATTGCGCTTATCATAAGCCGTATGACTGCACAGATAATCCAGCCAGGCCTGCGTTCCCTGCTTATTCAGATGGATTCCGTCCGGAGCTGCAAAGTCTTCACGCATATTGCCGTCGGCATCCGCAAACACTTCCTGCAAATCCAGGAAGAAGCAGCCCTTTTCCAGTGCCAGCGCTGCCAGACTGTTGTTGATGGCACGCAGACGGCCATTTTCCAGGCCCGCCTTCTGCTGTACCACTTCCGGGCGCACCGGCATGATGGCCTGCACATAGATGCGCACACGGGGGTCCAGCCGCTCCTTGAGCATATCCAGCATTTTGCCGTAATAGGCCAGGAACTGATCGTCGTTGCCGGTATTTACCAGTGTGTTGGCACCCATCAGCACATATACGTTGTCCGGCTGGCTTTCCACCACGGTGTCCAGCATATTCACCTGCTCGCCGCCCTGATGCAGCGCCACGGCTGTGCCGTCCACCACTGTTTTGGGACCGGCGCCGCGGCTGGCCACCATCTTGGCACCCAGCACACCGGGCAGATATGCGTCAAAGCTCTGGCTGATACTGTCACCCAGGAAGGTGGCGGTATTGAAATAGGTCAGATCCACCACGCCGTTCTCCGGCAGGCTGATGAGCCGATAATCCGGTGCGGAAATGGTGTAGTCCAAGGTCTGTTCCACAGGGCCCACGGTATTCCAGCTCTGATCCCGGGGAGTCATATCCTGCATGGGCAGCGGGGCCAGCACCGATTCCTGCAAGGCGGGCTGTGCATCGCTGCCACTCTGTGCGGCATCCTGTTCCGCGGCTGTGGGATCTGCGGGCACACCGCCCACCTCCGGCTCCTGCGGTTCGATGATTTTTACAATGACCCATGCCAGGGCCAAAATGACCGCTGCCGTTACCACAAGCGCCAGCACGCGGCGCAGGGTACGCTGGCGGCGACGCCGCCGGGTTTCTTCATAAAACTCACGATAAGTTGCCATTTTTATCCTCCAGCAAGCCCTGCACAGCCGCAGATAATCTGCGGTGCACATCGTGTTTTGGCTGCACAATTCTAATTGCTCTTATTATACCGCGCCAGTGCGGTTGGTTCAACCCGTGCCATTAAATTTAACAGAAATACCTTTTTTGCTGTTTCGAGGTATTCTTTGTCTCTTTTTTATATAACGAATGAACCTTTGTTTTTATTGCATTTTTTGCGCCAACGCATACAGTTTTTCATCACTAGAATTGCCCGCACCGCATTGGCTTATACCTTTTGGATGTGCAAAAAGCGGGCCTGCAGCAGCTGCTGCAGGCCCGCCCGAACTTGCGGAAATATGGGATGCCTTAGATCTCGTACCAGCGGATCTCGTTGGCTTCCATGTCCAGATCGAAGCTGGAGCCGTCGCCCTTGTAAACGGTGGTGTGCTGGGGTTCGTAGGTGTTGTTTACCACGCAGTACTTGCCGTTCTTAACGTAAGCATGTACTTCCACGTTGAAGTTGTTGCTGAACCAGCGGTTCAGGATCTCCTCATCGTGAGAAGCCCACAGAATGCTGCGGTACAGGATACGAGCATTCTCGAAGCTGTAGGGCAGACCGCTGATGTATACACCGCGGCCCTCGCCGAAGTCGTGAGCAGCCATCTGAACTTCCTTGTCGCGCTGTACCAGCACATCGGTGCCTTCCAGAGCGTACATGCCCTTCTTGCCCTCGCCGAAGTCCACAGACTTGGTGGTGTCGGCCAGGATGAAGTGGTCAGGATGCTCGTCCCAGTTGTACTTGTCGTAGTTCAGGGTGAAGCCGGTTTCCTTCTCCACGCCCATCACGCCGGCCAGCTGCAGGTAGTGGCCCTGGTACTGGTGGCCGGAAGGCTCGCCAACACCGATGAAGCCGCCGCCGCGATGCACAAAGCCGCGCACTGCGCTGACAATAGCGGGATCTTCCCAAACGCTGCCGCCGGTGTGAGCGGTGTCGCCGTCGCCCACGTTGATGATAACGTCGATGGAATCCAGCAGCTTGGGATCGGCCTTGATGTCGTCAAAGCTGATGAACTTTACGTCGAAGGGAGCGCCGGACAGAGCCTCGATCACGCCTGCGTAGCTGTAGTTCTGCTTCTGGTACAGAGCATGGTGCACCATGTGGCAGCCCCAGCTGCGCATCTTGCCCCAGCTGTTCAGCACAGCCACGGTCTTGACGCAGTAAGGAGTAGTGCCCTTAATGTTGGTGTACAGCAGACGGAACTCGTTGCAAACGCTCTCGATGTAGTCCACGAACTCGGGGAACTGCAGAGCCAGCTTCAGGTAGCCGCCGTAACCGATGCGGTCGATGGGGCTGCGCAGAAT
>RCNI01001163.1_pt1 | contig 14688 bp, 13 predicted proteins | sample 2041151 | NCBI WGS metagenome assembly RCNI01 (sample SAMN09708214, study PRJNA481090) | feces metagenome | isolation source: feces | place: Antarctica: Albino Rookery | reverse complement strand
GGGTCACCAATATGCACCATTAGCTCAGTTGGTAGAGCAACTGACTCTTAATCAGTGGGTCCTGGGTTCGAGTCCCCGATGGTGCACCAGTAAAACACCTGAATGCAAGTGCATTCGGGTGTTTTTTATTTTATCCGTAAATGGAGCAGCGCATTTGGTAATGCGATAGGTTGTTGGTACAAAGATGTACAGAAGTATTATACAATCTTTATAATAATATATAAAGACAACTGATTGTGTTGCGCATTTTTAGGTAAAGGAGTATACTGATTAAGTGTATTTTTTCAAAACATCAATAGCAGGAGGAAAAGTAGAATGAAATTTTCTGAGATGCCTTATCAGCGTCCGGATCTGGATGCAGTGAAAAAAGAACTGGCTGATCTGACCGCTCAGCTGAAAAATGCCCCCGATTATGCAACCGCAAAGCAGGTTTTTCTGAAAAAGGAAACCGCTGCAAAACATGTGGAAACGATGGCTACTCTGGCAAGTATCCGTCATTCCATTGACACCCGTGATGCTTTTTACGATGAGGAGACCACTTTCTGGAATAATGCACAGCCTGAAATTCAGGAGTATGAGCAGAAGTGGACCCAGACCATGCTGGAAAGCCCCTTCCGCAAGGATTTCGCCGCAGAGTATGGCGACTTGATGTTCCTGAATGCTGAGATCGAGCTGAAGACTTTTTCTCCCGAAATCATGGCGGACATGGCAAAAGAAAACACGCTGACTCAGGAATACGAGAAGCTGCTGGCTTCTGCACAGATTCCCTTTGAAGGCAAGACCTACACTCTGAGCCAGTTGACTCCGCTGAAGACCGATCCGGACGATGCACGCCGTTTGGCTGCTTGGAAGGCCGAAGGTCAGTGGTACAAGGATAACCAGGAAAAGTTTGATGGCATTTATGATGAGCTGACCAAGCTGCGTGACGGCATGGGCCGCAAGCTGGGTTACGATGGTTACACTGAGCTGGGTTACTATCGCATGGGCCGTAACTGCTATACCAAGGAAGATGTGGAAAAGTTCCGCGCTGCTGTGGTCAAGTACCTGGTACCGGTTGCTACCGATATTTATAAGGCACAGGCAAAGCGTCTGGGCGTGGAATATCCCTTGAGCTTTGCAGATGCTGCACTGGAGTTCCGTTCTGGCAACCCTCGTCCGGCAGGCAGCCCGGATGATATTCTGGCTGCAGGCAAGCGTTTCTATGACGCTTTGAGCCCTGAGTCCAGCGAGTTCTTCCGTACCATGCTGGACAATCAGCTGCTGGACGTTCTGTCCACTGAGGGCAAAGCAAGCGGTGGTTACTGCACCTCTCTGCCCGACTACGAGCTGCCCTTCATCTTTGCAAACTTTAACGGCACCCAGGGCGACGTGGAGGTCATTACCCACGAGGCAGGTCACGCATTTGCTGCTTGGATGAATCGTACCCGTACTCCCATGTCCACTGTCTGGCCCAGCATGGAAGGCTGCGAAGTCCACTCCATGTCCATGGAGTTCTTCGGCTGGCTGTCCGCTGAGGACTTCTTTGGCCCGGATGCACGCAAATTCCGTTACAGCCACCTGGCAGGTGCGCTGACTTTCATTCCTTACGGCACGATGGTCGACCACTTCCAGCATGAGGTCTACGCACACCCCGAAATGACCCCCGCAGAGCGTCATGGCGTGTGGAAGAAGCTGCTGGGCGTGTATATGCCCTGGTTGAAGCTGGACGGCGACATTCCCTTCTATGGTGAGGGCGAGGGCTGGCAGCGTCAGCATCACATTTACTCCATGCCGTTCTACTACATCGACTATTGCCTGGCACAGACCATTTCTCTGCAGTTCTGGGCAATGATTCAGGACGATGAGAAGAACGCCTGGGAGCACTACATGGCATACACTAAGCAGGGCGGCAGCGAAGTCTTCACCAAGCTGCTGGAGAATGCCGGTCTGGAAAGCCCCTTTGGGGACGACTGCCTGCGCACTGTATGTGAAAAGGCACACAACTGGCTGGATCAGTATGATCTGAATGGAATTGTGTAAGGAATGGCAAAGCAGGAAAAAAAGAAAAGACGCAATAAGCGGGAACATCTGAAAGACTTCTATCAGGATGTAAGCGGAAAATATGTGTATGGCGGTGCAATGTATGCTTGTGATCTGCCGCCTGCACGACGCAAGCAGATCCTGACGCAGATGTGGCTTTCCGTTGCTGGTGCGGCAGCTGCCCTGATTTTGGGCGGCTGCATCCCGGCTGCGGGAATGAGCGACGGTTTTCTTGTTATCCCGTTTTATCTGGGTGCCATAATCAGTACCGGCATGGCTTGCTGGACTTTGTGGGAACTGACGGCCGGTGGAGATCCCATGCGGGAATATATCTACACCGCCTGCCTGGAAAAGCTGCCAAAGCGCTGTGAATTCGGCATGGTATTTGCCGGTCTTTGTCTGGTAGGATTGTTGCTTCACCTTTTTATTTACCGTATGGAAGATGCAAGCCTGTGGGCGACAGTGTTGTTCATGGTGATACAGATTGGGACCATCGGAGCCTTGTTTCTTGTTAAAAAATTGTTACAAGTTCTGCATTGGACAAAAAAATGACGAAAATAGTAACAAATTACAAGACATTATTCCCAACAGCGATTGACAGAAACACAATAGGTCAGTATAATTATAGTTATGTACATTCGTGTCATATTATCCAGGAAAGTATGACACTGTGCAGAAAAGAGGAGTAATCCTTTTTCGCTGTCCGTCACACACGGACACCTGCCTTGACCGAGGCGGGTCTAAAGAGGGAAGATTATGAATGGAGGAAAATCATCATGAAAAAGATCTCTCGTCGCAATTTCCTGAAAGCAATGGGTATCACCGCAGGTGTAGCAGCTCTGGCTGGCTGCGGTGACTCCACCACTAATAAAGACAATAGCGGTTCCAACGGCGGCAACAGCACCCCCCTGGTCGTTGCAGCTACTGGCTTTAGCAGCAAGTTCTCCCCGTTCTTCGCAGAGAGCGCAGATGACCAGGATGTGGTCGATATGACCCAGATTGGTCTGCTGACGCTGGACCGCGACGGTGCAGTTGTTTACAAAGGCATCAAAGGCGAGACTCGCCCCTACAACGGCAAGGACTACACCTATACGGGCGTAGCCGACCTGGAGATCACTCAGAACGACGACGGCACCGTTTACTATGACTTCAACATCCGTGATGATATTAAGTTCTCTGACGGCGAGCCTGTTACCATTGATGACGTTATCTTTGGTATGTACCTGAGCTGCGACCCCACCTACGACGGTAACCACACCCTGTTCGCACAGCCGATTCTGGGCATGGAAGCTTACCGCAGTGGTATGGAAAGCCGCATGAACCTGATTCTGGCAAGCAAGCGCGAAGGCTACAAGGCTAACGAGTTCTACACCGAGGACCAGTACAACAGCTTCTGGGAGGCTTTTGACAAGGCCGGCGAAGCTTTCGCACAGGAAATCGTTGACTATGTTGTGGCTGCTAAGGGCACCGAGGGCGTTGCAGCTTCCGCTAAGGAATGGGGCTTCGCACTGGCTGACGATGCAACCGCAGCTGATTTCTTTGCAGAAATCGTTAAGACTTACGGTTACGATCTGTCTGACGAAGGCATCAACAAGGAGCAGGCAGGCACCAGCATCACTGAGCTGGTGCTGGCAAACCTGGGTGATCTGGCTACCGAGATGCAGACCGGTGTTCAGACTGGCGAGAGTGCTGATCACATCGAGGGCATCCAGAAGACCGGCGATTATAGCATGCGTATCGTTGCTACCGAGTTCTCCGCTACCACTATCTATCAGCTGGGCGGCAGCATTTCTCCTCTGCACTACTACGGTGAGAAGAGCGAGTTCGACTACGATGCTCACAAGTTCGGTTTCCCCAAGGGCGACCTGAGCAAGGCTCGTTCTCTGGTGACCAAGCCCATGGGCGCAGGTCCTTACAAGTTCGTTAAGTTTGACCGCGGCGTTGTCAACTTTGAAGCAAATGAAAACTTCTACAAGGGCGCACCCAAGACCAAGTTCGTCAACTTCCTGGAAACGAATGAGCCGGATAAGCTGAACGGTGTTATTACCGGCACCATCGACGTTACCACTCCTTCCTTCAGCAAGGATACTGTGGATGCAATTGAGCAGGCAAACAGCAACGGCGAGCTGACCGGCGACAAGGTTACCGTCAATACCGTTGACTACCTGGGCTACGGCTACATCGGCATCCAGGCAAAGCGTGTCTGCGTGGACGGTGATCCCAGTTCTGAGCAGTCCAAGGCACTGCGTAAGGCATTCGCTACTGTTCTGGCGGTTTATCGTGATGAGTCCATCGACAGCTACTACGGCGAGCGTGCAACCGTTATCAACTACCCCATCTCCAACACCAGCTGGGCAGCACCCAAGGCTTCTGATGACGGCTACAAGGTGGCATTCTCTGTGGACGCAGACGGCAAGGATATCTACACTTCCGGCATGACCGCTGAGGATAAGTATGCAGCAGCTCTGAAGGCAGCTCTGGGCTTCTTTGAGAAGGCAGGCTACACCGTAGAAAACGGTATGGTCACCAAGGCTCCCAAGGGCGCAAGCCTGGAGTACGAGCTGACCATCGGTGCTGAGGGCTCGGGCGATCACCCCACCTTCATGGTTTGCCACAACGCTTCTGAGGCTATGAAGACCATCGGTATCAACCTGATCGTCAACGACCTGTCTCAGCCCACGGCTCTGTTCGAAGGCATGAACGCAGGCACCCTGGATATGTTCGTTGCTGCATGGCGTGCAACGGTTGACCCCGATATGTATCAGGTTTACTACTCTGACGTTGCTAACGGCGGCAAGAACCGCGGCGGTTCCGCTCACCAGTACGGCATCGAGGATGCACAGCTGGATGAGCTGATTCTGGATGCTCGCAGCACCGCAGATCAGGACAGCCGTAAGGCAATGTACAAGGCTTGCCTGGACATCATCATCGACTGGGCTGTTGAGGTTCCTGTTTACCAGCGTCAGGATGCTGTCGTGTTCAGCACCGAGCGCGTGAACGTCGCTACCATCACCCCCGACATCACTCCGTTCTGGACCTGGAACGCTGAGATCGAAAAGATCGAGATGAACTAAGTAAGTGGCTAGCACTTACCCCCTTTTGTATTGTAGATTTTGGTCACTTTGACCGGATCTTAAGATGCACACAGCTGTTCCGCAGTTTCACTTTGACGCTGCGGAACAGTATGCTGTGTATCAAGCAGCGGCTCTGTCCGGGAGCTTTTGTGCCGACGGTGCAGAGCCATCGCTTGATATACAGCAGCCCCCCGAGGCTGTCGTTTGAGCAGATCTTGGGAATCACCTGCATCTGGGCTTTACCGCCCAGGTGTAAATCTTACCAATGGAGGTTAATCCTAGTGCGTAAATACGTTGTGAAAAGACTGATGATTTCAGTCGTTATCCTGCTCTGCGTGTCCTTTGTGTTGTATGGCTTGATGCGCAGCCTGCCCACCTCTTACATCGAAACCATGGCGCAGCAGAAATCCATGCAGCCCGGTGCCAAGAGCTATGACGAATGGATGGAACAGCTGACCAAAATGTATCACATGGACCAGGGCATTGTTCCGGGATTCTTTGGGTGGCTACAATCCGTGGTTAAGGGCGACTTCGGCGACAGCTGGAAGTGGACCGTCCCTGTTCTGGATAAGTTCCGTGATGTCATCGGCATTTCTTTCGTAATGGGCGCAATATCGTTTGTGCTGCAATTGCTGATTGCAATTCCATTGGGTGTGGTTGCTGCAACCAAGCAGTATTCCAAGACTGACTACACCATTTCGATTCTGGCGTTGGCGGGTATTTCGCTGCCTACCTTCTTCTTTGCTTCGCTGCTGAAACTGGTATTCAGCGTCAAGCTGGGCTGGTTCGACCTGTACGGCCTGATTGGTCGTGACTTCGAACAGCTGAGCCGCATGGGCCAGTTTATGGATATGGCAAAGCATCTGGTGATGCCTATTACCACCTTGACGGTATTGAGCGTTGGTTCTCTGATGCGTTATACCCGTACCAATATGCTGGAAGTTTTGAACGCTGACTTTATCCGTACCGCTCGTGCCAAGGGCCTGAGCGAAAACAAGGTCATCTATCATCACGCTTTCCGCAATACCCTGGTTCCCCTGGTTACTACCATCGGCGGCTCTCTGCCTGGCCTGTTCTCCGGCGCACTGATCACCGAAACGCTGTTCGGTATCAATGGTATCGGCTTTACGTCGTACCAGTCCATGATTGCCGGTGATATCCCGTTCTCCATGTTCTACATGGTGTTCCTGGCAATTCTGACCCTGCTGGGCAACCTGATTTCCGACATTCTGTACGCTGTGGTCGACCCGCGCGTGCGTATTTCTTAACATAAAGGAGGATCTTGATAATGGATGAGAAAAATACCAAAATCAATGAGCAGGATACCTCTGCTGAGGATACGCAGTATTCTCTGAATGACGACCGCCGCGTTAAGGTGCTGAGCCCCGGCCAGCTGGTTGCGAAGCGTTTCTTCCGTAACCGTATTGCCGTTGTGGGTATGGTCATTCTGGTGGCGATGTTCCTGTTCAGTTTCGTAGGCGGCCTGATCAGCCCTTATGGAGAAGCAGAGCAGTTCTACCGTACCGATAAGCAGATGAAAGAGTTTGCCGGTATTTCCAAGAACGTCGACCTGCGCTTTACCGCAGCTGACGGTCAGGATTACAGCAGCGTGCTGCAGGCAAAGACTGTTATGGCTGTGCAGAAGAAGCAGGAAAGCTTCGAGTTCGGCGGTAAAAAGTATACCGTTGTGCAGGAAGGCGAAGACTTCTACGCACTGCACGAGGGCAAGAATGTCATTGGTATTGCATATCGCGATATCGTTAACGCAGCTACTGCGGACAGCCAGCTGAGCTACCAGTTCCAGTTCGATGCACTGAAGGCTTTCACCAACAGTGAGACTGCGTTCACTTCTGAAGGCAAGGACTACACCGTGGAAGAAGACGGCACCCTGCTGCATGGCACTGACATGGTGGGCTATGTAGGCCGCTATGTTGTCCAGAGCGTTATGCCGGACGTATTCCTGACCCGTGAGTTCAAGGATGCCGCAATTGATACCATTAAGGCAGGCGGCGACGAGTTCCGATTCAGCGACAGCAACGGCGAAGATATGGAATACACCATCGTGTATGACGCAGGTGCTCGTGTCTGGTCTGTCCGTCAGGAAAAGGAAACCCGTGTGTACGATGCATACGCAGCACCCAGCAAGAGCCACTGGCTGGGCACCGACCGTCACGGCATGGACATGCTGACCCGTCTGATGTACGGCGGCCGTGTTTCTCTGATCATCGGCTTCATCGTTGTTATCATCGAGGTCGTCCTGGGCATCATCCTGGGCGGTATCTCCGGCTACTTCGGCGGCTGGATCGATATGCTGATTATGCGTATCGTTGATATTTTCTACTGCATCCCCTCTACGCCCATCATCATTATCCTGGGCGCAGCAATGGACGAAATGCACGTGGAACCGCAGATCCGTATGCTGTACCTGATGCTGCTGCTGGGCTTCCTGGGCTGGCCGGGCATCGCACGTATGGTTCGTGGTCAGATCCTGTCCCTGCGTGAACAGGAGTTCATGACTGCTACCGAGGCTTGCGGCATCCGTGTTTCCCGCCGCATTTTCCGTCACTTGATTCCCAATGTTATCCCGCAGCTGATCGTTATTGCCACCATGGGTCTGGGCTCTGTTATTTTGACGGAGGCAACCCTGTCCTTCCTGGGTCTGGGCGTTAAGTTCCCGTTTGCATCCTGGGGCAATATCATCAACGACGTTAACAACACGCACGTTCTGACCAACTTCTGGTTTATTTGGATCCCTGCTGGCTTCTGCCTGCTGCTGACGGTCCTGGCCTTCAACCTGGTAGGCGATGGTCTGCGCGATGCGTTTGACCCGAAGATGAAGCGGTAAAGGGAGGAAGGAGAAAAATGGCTAAGAAGAACAATGACGGCTATCTTTCCGCCAAGGAGTCCCGGCGCATCTCCAAAGAGAACCGCCGCATTACCTCCTCGATGGAAAAACAGCGTAAGCGTAAAAATGTGCCCGAGTCTGAGTATCTCACCGAGATGCGTGACCCCAAGAATGCAGTAGAGTTCGACAACCTGCACACCTACTTCTTCACCGACGTAGGTACGGTCAAGAGCGTGGACGGCGTCAGCTATGACGTGCCCATCGGCAAGACCGTTGGTGTCGTTGGCGAGTCCGGCTGCGGCAAGAGCGTTACCAGCCTGAGCCTGATGCAGCTGCTGCAGCGCCCGCAGGGCCAGATCGTGGATGGTCACATCCGTCTGAACCTGGGCGACAAGGCATATGATATTACCAAGACCCCTGATTCCGTGATGCAGAAGCTGCGCGGCAACTTTGTGTCCATGATTTTCCAGGAGCCCATGACCAGCCTGAACCCGGTGTTCCGCATCGGCGACCAGGTGAACGAAGTCATCGAGCTGCACGACGGTCAGGGTAAGACCAAGGAAGAAATCAAGAAGCGCACCATCGAACTGCTGAACATGGTCGGTATTGCAAACAGTGAGGGCGTGTACGGCATGTTCCCCCACGAGCTGTCCGGCGGTATGCGTCAGCGTGTCATGATCGCTATGGCACTGGCATGCAACCCCCGCCTGATTATTGCGGACGAGCCCACTACTGCTCTGGACGTTACCATTCAGGCACAGATCCTGCACCTGCTGCGTGATCTGAAGGACAAGATCAATTCCTCCATCATGCTGATTACCCATGACCTGGGCGTTATCGCAGAGATGGCAGATTATGTTGTGGTCATGTACGCAGGCCGCATCGTGGAAAAGGGTACTGTCAAGGAGATCTTTGAGCATCCTGCACACCCCTATACCATCGGCCTGATGGCATCCAAGCCTGTCGTAGGCAAGCAGGTGGATAAGCTGTACTCCATCCCCGGCAAGGTGCCCAACCCGGTCAATATGCCCAACTACTGCTACTTCAAGGATCGCTGTGAAATGTGCACCAAGCAGTGTGATGGCGCATATCCCGAGGAAATCAGCCTGAGCCCCACCCACAAGGTGAGCTGCTATCGTTACTATGACAAGAAGGAGGGGGAAGAATAAATGGCACTGAAGAAGAATAAAGACGGCATGCTCGTCGATAATGATTTTACCCCCGTTGAGTATGATCCCCAGTATATCCTGCAGGTCAATCACCTGAAGAAGTACTTCCCCATCAAGGGCGGTATGTTCAACCAGGTGGTTGGTCAGGTCAAGGCTGTGGACGGTGTTACTTTCAATCTGAAGCGCGGCACCACCATGGGTCTGGTTGGCGAGTCTGGCTGTGGCAAGACCACTACCGGTCGTACCATCCTGCGCCTGAACGGTGAAAAGACCGGTGGTCAGGTGCTGTTCAACGGTAAGGAAGTGTATGATCTGAGCCCTGCGGAAATGCGTGATATGCGCACCAAGATGCAGATCATCTTCCAGGACCCGTTCTCCAGCCTGTCCCCCCGTCTGCCTGTCGGTGAAATCATCGGCGAGGCAGTGCGTGAGCACAAGCTGTGCAAGCCCAGCGAGTTCAACGATTACGTGGACCAGATCATGGATCACTGCGGTCTGCAGCCGTTCCACAAGGATCGTTACCCCCACGAGTTCTCCGGCGGTCAGCGTCAGCGTATCTGCATTGCCCGTGCACTGGCTCTGAAGCCCGAGTTTGTCGTTTGTGACGAGCCTGTTTCTGCACTGGACGTTTCCATTCAGGCACAGATCATCAACCTGCTGAACGAGCTGCAGGAGCGCTACAAGCTGACTTATCTGTTCATTTCTCATGACCTGTCTGTTGTCGAGCATATCTCTGATACCGTCGGCGTCATGTACCTGGGCGGTCTGGTAGAATACGGCGAGAAGGCAGATATCTTCCGCAATCCGCTGCATCCCTATACCAAGGCACTGTTCTCTGCAATTCCTGTGCCGGACCCCAACGTAAAGATGAACCGTATCGTGCTGGAAGGAAGCATTCCTTCTCCGGCAAATCCGCCTGCTGGCTGCAAGTTCCATACTCGCTGCCAGTATTGCACCCAGCGCTGCCGCGAGGAAGCACCCAAGCAGCGTGAGGTCGAGCCGGGCCACTTTGTCCGTTGCCACCTGTTCGATCAGTGATGGCAAAGCGGAACAAGGATCCCCGCCTGGAAGATCAGGAAGACGATGGCCGTACCGTTGCGGATATGAGCGATCTTGCCCCCCACCGTACTTGGATGGGTGGCTGGTCTGCTCCGCAAAGCAGTACCCGGCGTGATTTTGCGCCGCCGGAGCAGCGTACAGAGCGTCCCGCTTGGGAACAGCCTGCCTCGCTGGACCGGACCCAGCGGTTTTGGGCCGTGATGGGCGCATTAAAAGCATCCCTGCTGATTGGGATGGTATATGTCATCGGCTTTGCCCTTGCGGGCTGGCTCATGCTTATGATTTGGAGCTGAAAAAAGGCTTCTGCCAAGTGCAGAAGCCTTTTTATAAGGGCAAAAATGAAAAGTACGACTTTAATGATTGCGAGAAAGGAGTGTTGTCCATGGCAAAAAAGCCTGTGATCGGCATCCCCTACATTGGGGACGATAAAGAACACAAAGGAATGCTCAAATATTATCTGTTGGGTATCCTGTATGCAGGGGGACGTCCCAAAATCCTCAAGCGTACCACAGACCCGGCAATTCTGGCTGACTATATGGCGCAGTGCGATGGCTTTTTAATGCCGGGTGGACCGGATGTAGAGCCACGCCGCTATGATCGAAAAAAGGAACCCAACTGCGGGGAGTGCGATCGAGAACGGGATGCCTTTGAGCTGAGCTTACTCAAAGTAATTCTGACGGGCAAAAAGCCGATTTTGGGTATTTGTCGGGGCTGTCAGGCGCTGGCTGTGGCATCCGGCGGCACGCTGATCCAGGACATCACCCCGTGTCAGACGCTGAATCATCGAGATAAGAAAACCATGCACAAGGGCAGTCATGCTGTGACCCTGGAACAGGGCAGCATCCTGCGGCAGATTGTGCCTGCGGGTGTGGATACCCTGTGGGTGAACAGTCTGCATCATCAGGTCGTGGAACAGCCCGGCAAGGGTATGCAGGTGATTGCTCACAGTCCGGATGGCTTTATTGAAGCCATCCAGCGACAGGATCACCCCTTCTGCATGGGCTTGCAGTGGCATCCGGAGCAGATGGTCGTACGGGATAAAACCCAGCGAAAACTGCTGCGCACTTTTGTAGATGCCTGCCGATAACGGTGTTTTTTGAATAGAGAAGAAAAATCCTGTGGAAAGTTCCACGGGATTTTTCTGGTTTTGGGGCGCAACAAATAGAACTATGGGTGCTTCTTAATACGATTTGTATAATGAATTCGAAGGGACACGAAAGGAAAAACGAAAAAATGCGTATGGCTTTCCACATTCCAGCTTGGCTTCGTGGAAAAACAGGCATATTGATTGGCAAGATGGACGGTTTATGGTATGCTATAAAGGTTGAGTAAAAACGAAAGGATGTACTATATTGGATAAAAAGACCCAGCAGGGAAGTGCAATCGCATTGCTCCCCATCGTTGTATTTCTCGTTATTTTCCTTGGCTCCGGCTTAGTGACCGGAGATTTTTACATGATGCCGGCCATCGTTGCCTTCCTAATTGCACTGGGGGTTGCCTTTATGCAAAACCGCCAGCTGTCCTTCAGCGAAAAAATGGAGATTGCGGCAAAGGGTGCCGGCAATGAGAACATCATTACCATGTGCCTGATTTTTCTGTGTGCTGGTGGCTTTTCCGGTGCCGTGTCCGCTGCTGGAGGTGTGGAAAGCACGGTGGCACTGGGCCTGTCTATCCTGCCGCCCAAAGTGGCCGTGGTAGGTCTGTTTGTCATTGGCTGCTTTATCTCCATTTCCATGGGCACTTCCATGGGTACCATCAGTGCACTGGCCCCCATTGCGGTGGGCATTAGTCAGATGGCAGGCTTCTCGGTGGAAATCTGCATTGGTGCCGTGATGTGCGGTGCTATGTTTGGCGACAACCTGTCCATGATTTCGGATACCACCATTGCAGCTGTGAAAACCCAAGGCTGCAAGATGAAAGATAAGTTCAAAGAGAATTTCCTCATTGTGTTGCCGGCTGCGCTGGGAACAATCTTGCTGTTTTTCCTGTTGACCCGCAGCGATGCGGCTGTTGCTACTGAAGTATTGGAATATGATTTGTGGAAAGTTCTGCCCTATATGCTGGTGCTGATTGGCGCACTGTTGGGTATGAATGTATTTGCGGTGCTCATCAGCGGCACGGTGCTTTCGCTGGTCGTAGGTGTCTGGACCGGAAGCATCCCTATGAGTGATGTGTTCCAGGTGGTAGGAAACGGCGTCACCGGGATGTACGACATCACCGTGATTTCGATTGTAGTGGCCTGCATCGTTGCCTTGGTGCGGGAAAACGGAGGCATCCAATTTGTCCTGAAATGCATCGAAAAGCGGGTGCATACCCCTCGTGGAGCAGAACTGGGCATCGCAGGACTTTCTTTGTTGGTGGATGCCTGTACGGCCAATAATACCGTGGCCATCGTTATGGCAGGCCCCATTGCCCGTGAGATCAGCGAGGAGTATGATATTTCGCCAAAGCGTTCCGCATCTCTGCTGGATATCTTCAGTTCGGTAGGGCAGGGAATGATCCCTTACGGTGCACAGCTGCTCAGCGCAGCTACACTCACCGGCTTGACCCCGATTGATATTATGCCGTATCTGTATTATCCGGCATTGATGGCCGTCAGCGCAGTTTGCTTTATCTTTTTCCGCAAGCGGCAGCCTGGCAAAGCGATTGCGCCAGAGCAGGTGGAAAGCCTGGCAGAGGCACAAAGCTGACACTGGATAAATCATGTTTTATCGTTTATTATTGGAATGTGCGAAAGCGAAAAAACCATGTGAATAAGGGGTTTACGCAGCAAGCAAATTGGTGTATAATAAACAACAATCTGATAAAGGTGGAGAAAACAATGCAAAATATTTTGGTCGTAGTCGATATGCAAAACGACTTTGTGGATGGCGCATTGGGCTCTGTGGAGGCACAGGCAATCGTCCCCAAAGTAGTGGAAAAAATCAATGCGTTCGATGGCACCGTTCTGTTTACCCAGGATACCCATGAACAGGATTATCTGGATACGCAGGAAGGTAAAAATCTGCCGGTGCCGCACTGCATCCGCAAGACAACTGGCTGGGAGATTTGCCCTGCAGTAGAGGCACTGCGCCATACTGCTCCGCTGGAAAAGGTTACCTTCGGTGCCCGGCAGTTGGGTGAACTGCTGTGTCGTCTGGATATGCAGGAGGCAGTGGCAAGCGTTACCCTGGTAGGCTTGTGCACGGACATCTGTGTGATCTCCAATGCCATGCTGGTCAAGGCATTTTTGCCGGAAGCAAAAATCATCGTGGATGCTGCCTGCTGCGCAGGTGTCACCCCGGAAAGCCATGCCACTGCATTGGCGGCCATGCGGGCTTGCCAGATCGAAATTCAGAACGACAAATAAGAGAAAAAACAGCAATTTTTTCTTGCATTGTGCTAAAAGATGTTTTATAATTTGAATCGGATCACCAACACAAAAAACACTGACAAATAGCTTTACTTTAATCAATACAGGAGGCTGTACAATGGATCAGAACAAGAGACCCGAAAACATGGAACGCATTAACACTGCTGCCCTGGCAGAAAAGTTTATCGACGAGCAGGTAGCTGCAATTCGTGAGCAGGTTGGCGACAAGAAGGTGCTGCTGGCCCTGTCCGGCGGCGTAGATAGCTCCGTCGTTGCAGCATTGCTTATCAAGGCAATCGGCAAGCAGCTGGTCTGCGTGCATGTTAACCACGGCCTGATGCGCAAGGGCGAAAGCGAGCAGGTCATCGACGTGTTCGGCAAGCAGCTGGACGCTAACCTGATCTATGTGGACGCAACCGAGCGTTTCCTGACCAAGCTGGAGGGTGTTTCCGATCCTGAGAGCAAGCGTAAGATCATCGGTGCAGAGTTCATCGAAGTCTTTAACGAAGAAGCACGCAAGCAGGAAGGTATCTCCTTCCTGGCACAGGGCACCATCTACCCCGATATTCTGGAGAGCGATGGCGTCAAGGCACACCACAACGTTGGTGGCCTGCCCGAGGAGATGAATTTCGAGCTGGTTGAGCCGGTCCGTCTGCTGTTCAAGGACGAAGTTCGTGTGGTTGGTTCCGCTCTGGGCCTGCCCGATTCCATGGTCAACCGTCAGCCGTTCCCCGGCCCCGGCCTGGGCGTACGCTGCACTGGTGCTATCACCCGTGACCGTCTGGCTGCTCTGCGTGAGTCTGACGCAATCCTGCGTGAGGAGTTCGACCGTGCAGGTCTGACCAAGCAGGTCTGGCAGTTCTTTACCGTTGTGCCTGACTTCCGTTCTACCGGTGTCCGTGACGGCAAGCGTGCTTGGGATTGGCCCGTTATCATCCGTGCTGTCAACACTGTGGACGCAATGTCTGCTACCGTTCCCGAGCTGGACTGGGCAGTGCTGAAGAAGATCACTGACCGCATCCTGAACGAGGTGCCCGGTGTCTGCCGTGTTCTGTACGACCTGAGCCCCAAGGCTCCTGCTACCATCGAGTGGGAATAAGAAAATCTTATCTAATTGCTGAAAAACACGGCTCTTGAGCCGGAAAAGTGGCAATTTAGCGAGGATTTCCT
>RCNI01001162.1_pt1 | contig 14708 bp, 14 predicted proteins | sample 2041151 | NCBI WGS metagenome assembly RCNI01 (sample SAMN09708214, study PRJNA481090) | feces metagenome | isolation source: feces | place: Antarctica: Albino Rookery | reverse complement strand
TATGATAACATCGATATGGAGGCTGCCAACAAGCGCGGCATTATGGTGTGCAATATTCCGGACTACTGCATTGAAGAGGTTGCCCTGCACTCTGTTACGCTGATTCTGTGTGCTCTGCGCAATATCTGCCAGTATGACCGCACAATCCGCAATGGCGGCTGGAAAGATCGTTCGATGCTGTGCGGCAGAGCACATCACCGGATGTCCACGCTGACAATGGGCTTTTTGGGCTTTGGCAGCATCGGACGAGCTGTCTGCAAGCAGATGTCGGGCTTTGGTGTAAAGTTTGTAGCGTATGACCCCTATGTTCCTGCAAATGTTTTTGAAGAAATGGGTGTCCGGCGCGTTGAAACCAAGGACGAATTGTATGCAGTGTCCGATATTATCGGAGTTTATCTGCTTTTGAACGACGAAACCTATCATCTGATCAACGAGGAAGCCATTGCCAAGATGAAGGATGACGTCATTCTGGTTAATACTGCCCGTGGCGCTATCATTGATTTGGACAGCGTGAAAAAGGGCCTGAAGTCCGGAAAAATCGGCGCTGTCGGCCTGGATACCTGGGAGAAAGAGCCGATTCCCATGGATGACCCGATTCTCAAGGAGGAAAACGCTACAATCACACCTCACTGTGCATATTTTTCCATCGAGGCAGCAATTGATCTGCGCGTTAAGTGCCTGAAAACTGCCATCAATGTGTGCAAGGGCGAAGTTCTGTATAACTGTGTAAATAAAAAGGCTCTGGGCCTGTAATGAAAGCTGCTCAATGGCTTCTAAGTGAACCGGATTGCTGCTTGCAAGATATTTATAATTTGATGATTTAAAACACTCCCCTTGTTTCTCCTGTGAGGAGAACAGGGGGAGCGTTTTGTCTTCGAAAAAAGGCCACGAGATGCTTTTGCCAGGGCTCTGCTTTCGGCAAGATAATGATAGATCGGAACCGTTCTGGGATGAATTTCCCTTCTATTGTAAATTCGTGTTGCTTTGATATACTTGAAGCAGGACCATAAGAGGGGTGAGCTTATGCAGAACCGATATACAGGGGACATTGGCGATTATGGGAAACTCGGACTTTTGCGCTGGCTGGAACAGGCGGGAATGCGAATAGGAGTGAACTGGTATTTGACACCGGATGGAAAGGAAAAGAACGATGATGGAAAATTTGTCAAATACCTGAAAAATCAGTCGTTCAGAAACTGTGATCCGCAGTTATGGGAAGCACTTGGCGAGATTGTCAATTCCGGGACAAGAAAAATTTGTTCATTGCAGACAGAAAAAATTCTAAAGGCTGTTTTTTACGATGCAGAGATGAATTTTTGCGGGACAACGTCAGCTGCGCGAAAAGAGGAGCGTTGTTGCTGGCACCAAGATGCCTTGGCTCGGCTATCTCATCGTGATATTGTCTTTGTTGATCCTGATAACGGTCTAATGGTTCCTTCTGCCATTGGCCGCCGCAAAAACATTAAGTATGTTTTGTCGCAGGAACTGCACGACTACTATGCCGCAGGTGCCAGCGTCATTTATTATCAGCATAAGGCCCGCTGCAAGGATTTTGTTTACACAGCCCGCAACAGGGAATTGCTTGAATCGGGTGATTTCCCGGACGCAAGGACCTTAGGACTCAAATTTCGCACAACATCTCAACGATTTTACTTTTTTATTTTGCAGCCTCAGCACGAATTATTCGTTCAAACTCAGATACAGGCTATGCTGAAAACAGAATGGAAGAACCATTTTTCATTGTGTGAATAGTAACACGATAATTCTTGCTGTAAGCTGCCAAAACCAAGTCCTGAAGAAGGTGCTGTAATGGAAGCAAGTACATTAAGAGAATTTCGAGCGGACAACCAGACAAAAGAATAGCTGATAACCAAGAGCAGAATGACGATACTACAAATTCGGAATTGATCTATAAAGGATGTATAGAGATGGTAAAAATACTGTTTGTCTGCCTGGGCAACATTTGCCGCAGCCCTATGGCAGAATTTGTTATGAAAAAGAAAGTGGATGAAGCCGGACTCAGCTCCCAATTTCTGATTGACCCTGCTGCCACAAGCGCATGGGAAATCGGTAATCCGGTTTATCCGCCGGCAAAAGAAATGCTGGCAAAGCATGGTATTCAGTGCGCCGGAAAAGTTGCACGTCAAATGAATGCGCAGGACTATGCGGAATACGATCTGCTGAGCGGTATGGATGCTGCAAATTTGCAGGATATGCAAACGATCTGCGGCGGTGATCCGCAGCTGAAAATTCATCAGATGATGGATTATACCCAGCGCCCCGGTGATGTAGCGGACCCATGGTACACGCGGAATTTTGATGCCACCTGGCAGGATGTGAACGAAGGCTGCGAAGGACTTTTGCTGCAAATTCGCGAGAAATACCATATGTGAGTTAGCCTGCTGGAATATGCTCTTATAAAGAACGGCCCCCATAACTGTTCATCGCAGTTATGGGGGCCGGTTTTATCTGAAAATACAGATTAGTGGGTCAGGAAGAAGGTCAGGGCAAACAGAATGCCGATTACCCAGGTAGCCGGCTTCACGTCCTTAGCCTTGCCGGTGAATACGGAAATCAGAGTGTAGCTGATCAGACCAAAAGCGATGCCGAAAGAAATGCTGTAGGTAAAGGGCATCATAGCAACGGTCAGGAAGGCGGGAACAGCGATATCGGTGGACAGCCAGTCGATTTCACGCACGCAGTTCATCATCAGCACGCCCACGTAGATCAGAGCGGCAGCGGTGGCGCAGGAAGGGATCAGCTGAGCCACAGGGGACAGAAACATAGCCACAAAGAAGAAGAATGCAGTGGACAGAGCGGTCAGACCGGTACGGCCGCCTTCGCCTACACCGGCAGAGCTCTCCACAAAGGTGGTAACAGTGGAAGTACCACACACAGCGCCGACAGAAGTGGCAACAGCGTCAGCCAGCATGGCCTTGTCCATGTTGGGAACATCGCCGTTTTCATCCAGTAGGTTGCCGCGAGAGCAAGCGCCGTACAGGGTGCCCAGAGTATCGAACATATCCACCATGCAGAAAGCAAGAGCAGTGGTTACGAACATTACAATAAAGGCACCCATGCCGTGCTCTTCGATGAACGGGGTGAAGTTGAAGCCCTCGGTGAATACCTTGCCAAAGGCCAGGCTGCCGAACTCACCGAATGCGGTGAAAGGGTTGAAGGACAGCTTTTCAGCAAAACCGTCGTAGAAGCCGGGAATGGTGAAGCCAAGCAGGTAGTAACCCACAGCACCGCCCAGGATGCCGTACAGAATGCTGCCCTTTACGCCACGCTTGTTCATGGCAGCGATGGCCAGAACCGCAAAGAAGGTGACGAGCATGGGCATGATGGCAGGCCAGGTAGCACTGCCGGAGTACAGATTGAAGGATGCCAGGCTGACCAGAGTAGCGCCGTTATCCACAATCAGACCGGAGTTCTGCAGGCCCAGGAAGGCAATAAACAGACCGATACCGGCAGGGATGGCTACGCGTACACACTTGGGGATGGCATCAAAAATCTTTTTGCGCAGACCGGTCAGGGTCAGTACCACGAAAATGATGCCGTCCAGCAGAACCAGAACCAGAGCATTGGCGTAGCTCAGGCCCAGACCAAAGCAGACCGTGTAAACAAAGTAGGCGTTCAGACCCATACCGGAAGCCTGTGCCAAAGGCAGATTGGACATCAGACCAATAAGGACAGTACCGAAGATTGCGCTGATTGCGGTGGCAATATAGATAGCATTGTAAGATACCACGCCCAGCTCAGAGAACATTCCGGCGTTGACCATAAGAATATAGGCCATTGCCATGAAGGTGGTGAACCCGGCCATGATTTCGGTTTTTACCGTAGTGCCGTGTTCTTTCAAGTGAAAATAGTTTTCCATGATTCGCTCCCTTTTAAAAAATGCTTGCAAATGCCCGGACGCAATTGGCTATTGCGTCCAAGCGCACCTTTTAAATATACGAGAATTTGACAGAAAATGCAAGCAGTCAATCCACAGAAATGCCGATATTCAGGAAAGTTGTTGAGTAGACGGGTCTGCGATAAAGGAGGAAAGACGGAAAATACCCGCCCGACAGCAAGGTTGTATTCTGCCGGGCGGGATGCTATACTGACCCCAGAGCATTACAGAAGGAGCGATTGTTAATGGTACAGGAAATTATGCATGATCCGCTGTTTCTTTCCTTGAAGGCGGAAACAGCGCAGCCGCAGGATTTGTCTGTGGCGCAGGATCTGCTGGAAACGCTGGTAGCCCATGAGGAAGAATGTGTTGGCATGGCAGCAAATATGATTGGGGTCAACAAGCGCATCATCGCATTTGATGACAATGGAACCTATTGGGTGATGATGAACCCGGTCATTGTGAAAAAAGCGGTGAATACGAAACCGAAGAAGGGTGTCTGTCGCTTGCAGGAAAGCGGCCTGCCCGGCGTTACCAGAAAATAAAAGTGCAATATCAGGACGGCAAATTTATTACTCGATTCAAAACGTTCACAGGCTGGACGGCTCAGATTGTTCAGCATGAGATTGACCATTGCGATGGTATCCTGATCTGAATTGACAAAGAATGGCCCGGCGGGTTACAGAAAAAGGCAAAGCCTTCTGCTGTATCCGGCCGGGTTTTGTTCTGCAATCGCAAAATCTTTTGCCGGCGATGTGACTATTCCGTAAAGGTGCACGTCTATAGGGGCGAAGGCCTTGCAAAATAGACAACATAAAGGAGGTGCGGCTGAATGAGAAATATCCGTGCAGAGGATGACGCTTTGCTTTGGCAGCTCGTTCGTGATCCGGAACAGGGGATTGCAGCGCTGCAAGCCCAGTACGGCGGAATGATCTACAGGATTGTCAGCCGTGTTCTTGGAAACAGCATTCAGGATGCAGAGGAAACGGCGGCCGATGTGCTGGTCACTGCCTGGCAAAAGGCGGAAATGCTGCTGAAGCAGCAAACGCCGCTGGGTCCATGGCTGACAGTAACAGCGCGGAATCGGGCCATTGATCGCTGGCGCAAATTGATGCGCAAACCCACAGTGGAGCTGAACGAAGAGCAGAGCTTTTTAATGGAAGGGCAAACTTCGGATGGAGAAGATTTGATCGCAGAGCTGGTGATGAGCATGGATTCGCCGGATCGCGAAATCTTCCTCAGACGGTATTATCAGATGCAGACATCCAAGGAAATCGGTGCGGCATTGGGCATGGATCCCCATACCGTAAACGTGCGTTTGACACGCGGAAGGGCAAAGCTTCGCAGTCAGTATTTGAATAAGCTTGGAAAGGAGCTTTACTATGCAGAACAATCATGAAATCAGTCCTCGACTGCTCAAGGAACTGGAGCAGAGTGTTCCGGATGCTGCGGCAGGTCTTTCGCAAGAGAAAAATGAGCGCATCTGCGCATTGGCGCTGGAAAAGCTCCGGGCAGAGCAGGCGGCAGGCAAAGCCGGTACTGTGGAATCTCCCGGCGGGGCAGCACATACACAGTGCAAAACAAAGAAACTTTCCCGGGGGCTGCGTATCGGGTTGATCGCGGCAGCATTGGCCTGCGTCGGAACAGTGTCCGTGTGCGCGGTGGTGGCACAGCTGCCGATGGTGAAAGAAAATGTTGGCTTTTTCCACGCGCCCTCGCAGCAGCAGGTGAAGGACCCGATGGATGCTCCGCGGGGAACGTATCAAAGGCTGCAGCCGGATGTGGAAGGCTTCAATGCACCGGTGGGAACCAGTGTAACGGATAACGGAATTACACTGACACTGGACAGCATTTCCATGGATGTAAGCGGCATGGATCTGTTCATGACCATTACCGGAAAGGAAGCAATCCGGCAGGCTCTGGCGGATGAGGACTATTCAACCGGTGCAGCGCTTTGGAATGCACTGGGAAGCGGTCCTCATTTCTGGCTGACAACCGTGAACGGCAAAGAGATTGTACAATTCAATGCGGTGGAGAGTACTGACTGGTATCTGGCAGAGGACGGCAGTTTGAAGCTGTGGCAGCACTATATGCTCACGGAACTGCCGGAAGGTGACCAGATTGAGATCAACCTGAAAAACGACACAGACAATATGCTGAATCGCAGCGGCAAGTGGGAACTCCCGGCCGTGGTGCTGGACGGCAAGTCTGTTCGCACCGGGGGCTTTACAGCGCAAGCAGCGGATATTTCGGCACCCTACCTGGATGAAACCTGTGCAGAGCAGGCAGAAAACTTTGCAAAACAGCATTTGAATGTCAAATATCTGGCATTTGGCCCCAAGGGCGGCGTAATCAGCACGGAGTGCTCCACCAGCAGCATGGTTACCGGCGAAGAAGGCGATGCTTCGCTGCTGGATCCGGAGAACTTTATGTTTACCGATGACACAGGCACATCCCTTTTCCTGAGCGGTGCGGCAAGCAGCGGCGATACACTTGCAGCGGATTTGTCTGCCCCTGCTTCAGGTGCATCGTCAATTACCCTGACTCCGGTCAAAGCGCATTTGGCTGATGAAGCGGGAAACAGTCTGTACGAAGACCGCACCGTCACATCCGATGAAATGCGCACAGGCGTTAAGCTGGAAACCAATTCCCTGGGTGGATATACCGTGCAGAACTATCAGGTAAAGAACGGCTCCATCACCTATGAGCTGGTACCGTATGGCTATCCTTCGCGAATTGAGCTGATTCCGCAGGAAGAGGGAAAAGTAACCATGAAAAACGGCCACTCTGGTCTGGAAAGCAGATATACTGATCCACGCACCGGAACGGTCAGTGTCCGAATGGATTATTATCAGGCAACGCAGGAAGAGCTGGAATCCATTGCCGAATGGGAGTACAGCTGGTGCAAAACAGAGCTGGATGCGGAGCACGCGATTACACTGCCGCTGCAAAATGTGCAGCCTTAATGAGCAATAAAAGGCAAAAGAAGGGCGGAACCGTCAGAAGCGGTTCCGCCCTTCTTTAATCAAACGATGCAATAAACCGGAGCATTACTGCTGCTTGCCGGGGACAAACAGGCGGGAAGCAAATTTATACAGCAGAACGGCAGCAACGGTGGTCAGGATGGTTTCGGGGATCATGTAAGTGGCGTTGTATACGGCACTGTACAGCCAGCACAGAGCGTTTTCGCCCATGTTGGCAATGCGCTCGCCCCAGCCGAAATCGGTCATCCAGGAAAAAGCATAGTCGTAATCCTTCCAGACGATGAAGCCGGACAGGAAGCTGCACAGAAAACGAATCAGGCATACGCCGAAAGCACTTACGGCAACACCCAGAGTCTTGTTCTTAAAGGGCTTTGCAATGGCGCTGGCCAGGCCCAGTGCGGTGAAGGCCAGAATGTAGTCCAGCAGAACACAGCCGATCTGAGCGGTCAGGGTCTGGCAGTAAGCCAGATTCTTCAGACCAAGGAACAGCTGAAGCAGGCTGTGAACAAATGCGGTTCCAAGGCCCCACTTGATGCCGTGACGCAGGCTCATCAGAATGATAGGCAGCATACTGCACAGTGTGATGGAACCACCGTGAGGCAGTTCGGGAGCAACGAAACTCAGCGCGGTGGACAAGGCGATCATCAGGGCGCCTTCCACCAGAATGCGGGTCTTAGAGTATTGAGCGGTCATGATACGATTCCTCGCTTTGATAAATAGTACATAAAAACAAAATGCGCCCGATAAGAACGGGCGCAGAAAAGGTGACTTATGGTCAAAACTTCCTACGCCGGCATTACCCGGATCAGGTTCAAGGTGCCCGAAACAGCGTCTTGTTTCGATCTCAGCCGGAAAGCCTCCAGCGCCCCTGTTTTTATGTCCATAATCATTATAGGTCCTTGTGAATTATATGTCAAGCGAGGGCGTCTGCATTTTGCGCTGTATCGCAGATGTCACGCAGACAGCAGGCAGAACAGTTTGGCTTGCGGGCATCGCATACTGCGCGGCCGTGCAATACAAAGCGATGGCAAAGGTCGTTTCCTTCTTCCGGAGGAATGATCTTCCAGAGAGCCATCTCTACTTTCTTCGGGTCCTTCAGGCCATCCACCAGCCCGATGCGGTTGCAAAGCCGGATGCAGTGGGTATCGGTAACAATGGCAGGCTTGCCGAATACGTCACCGATAATCAGATTGACACTTTTGCGGCCTACGCCGGGCAGCTTGAGCAGTGCGTCAAAATCATCCGGAACCTGACAATCATATTCGTCCCGCAGCATTCGCATACAAAGGCTGATATCACGCGCTTTGCTGCGACCCAGCCCACAGGGCTTTACAATTGCTTCAATTTCCTCTGGGGTTGCATCGGCCAGCTCCTTGACGCCGGGGTATTTGGCAAACAGCTCTTTCACTACAATATTTACACGTGCATCGGTGCACTGAGCAGCCAGACGTACTTCCACCAGCAGCTGCCAGGCATGGGAGTAGTCCAGTGTGCACTCTGCCAGCGGATATTCATTTTTCAGCCGCTCGATAACGGCTAAAGCAAGTTCTTTTTTGGTCACGATGTTCTGCCTCCATTCGGCAAATGATAGTGTTTTTGTTATGATACCATGGGCTTTGTGGGTCTGCAAGGGCCAGAGCCCTTTCTACTTGATGAAATTAGACCAAAACGATATAATATAGGCTGAATAAGATGAGCTACGGCCAGAAGCGGAGCGAGAAATCAGGCATCCAGACCCAGAAGGGCAGGCTTTTGGCATCGGCAGCGGATTTCGATTGATTCAGGAGGTAAAGAGCCTATGCGTGAACCCTTAGCGCAGCGTTTGCGTCCCCGAAATCTGGGTGAGGTATGCGGCCAGCAGCACCTGCTGGCGCCGGGCCGGGTGTTTCGGCGTACACTGGAGAGCGGCCGGGTACCCAATATGATTTTTTACGGTCCCAGCGGCGTGGGCAAAACCACTGTGGCCCGAATCATTGCGGAAAACAGCGGAATGCGCCTGCATAAGCTGAACGGAACCTCGACATCCACCAGCGACATCAAAGCTGTGCTGGGAGAAATCGGTACACTTCAGGGGGCAGGAGGGATTCTGCTGTATCTGGATGAGATTCAATATCTGAACAAAAAACAGCAGCAGAGTCTGCTGGAATGCATCGAGGACGGATCTGTAACCTTGATTGCATCCACCACTGAAAATCCTTACTTCTACATTTATAACGCGCTTTTGTCCCGCTGCACGGTGTTTGAGTTTAAACAGCTGAATACCGGTGACATCCGCCAGGGCCTTGAAAGGGCAGTGGAACGGCTGGAAGAGGAAGAGGGCATTCCGATTCGGATGGAAGAAGATGCGATGAATCTTCTGGCAGAAGGCGCAGGCGGGGATATGCGCAAGGCACTTGGCAGTCTGGAATTTGCAGTGACAGCAGCCGAGCCCGGTCCGGAGGGCAAGCAGGTCACTGCGGAGATGGTGCAGCAGGTGGTAAAGCGCACAGCAATGCGCTATGACCGTGATGGTGATGACCACTATGATATTCTGTCGGCCTATCAAAAATCCATGCGCGGCTCTGATCCGGATGCAGCACTGCATTACTTGGCAAGACTGCTGGAAGCAGGGGATCTGGTCAGTGCCTGCCGCCGTCTGATGGTGTGTGCCTGCGAAGATGTGGGCCTTGCATATCCGCAGATTATTCCGATTGTAAAGGCAGCGGTGGATGCTGCCAATATGTTGGGCCTGCCGGAAGCGCGGATTCCCCTGGCGGATGCAGTTATTCTGGTGGCGAACAGCCCGAAATCCAATGCGGGTGAAGCAGCGATTGACCGTGCTCTCAGCGATTTGCGCCGCGGAAAAAGCGGGCCGGTGCCGCGGCAGCTGCAAAATAAACACTTCGACGGAGAAGATGCTGCCGTGAAGGGCCAGTTTTATAAATATCCCCACAACTACCCCAATCATTGGGTGGCACAGCAGTATTTGCCGGATGCCCTTGTGGGTGCCCGATATTACGAACCTGGGACAAATAAAAATGAGCAGGCAGCTCAGGCATATTGGCAGCGAGTGAAACAGGGCTGAAACCTTTGATTTTTCTTGCTAACCTCTTGACAGAAGTATTAAAAACTATTACTATTAAGGCAATCAAAAGCAAGAGATCCTTTGTTTTTTGGTAAGACTTCTGATGAAGGAGGATGAGCCATGCGTTATTCCCGACAGCGCGAACTGGTGCTTCGGCAGGTGCAAAGCCGATGCGACCACCCTACAGCCGATGAGATCTACACGGCCATCCGCGAGAATTGTCCGGGCCTGAGCTTGGGCACGGTATATCGCAATTTGAATGGTCTGGTGGAAATGGGCAGTATCCGCCGGGTGACCATTCCCGGACAGGCGGACCGGTTCGACCGCACCTTGCAGGATCACGATCATCTGTATTGCAGATGCTGCGGCCGTGTGGTGGACGTACAGGTAGATCATACCGCGATCCATGAAGCCTTGCAGTCCTGCGGTAAAGTACAGATCGAGCATTATGGCTTGGATTTGTACGGCGTCTGCGAAGAATGCAAGCGAAAACAGCAAAGCTAAGTGCCGCAGGTGATTCCAAACCGGGTGCGAATGTTACAAAAATAAAGCAGGCAGTGTTCGGATCTTGCTCCGGATGCTGCCTGTTTTATGTTAATTGAGCTGCCGCAGTTCTGGTGTACGTGGTATAATCAAAACAGACGGTCGACAGGGCAGAGAGCTGCCGCCGAAACGTTGAAAATGGCTCGCAGACGAGATATCGGCGTAATGAAATGGCGCTGGCACACGAGGCAGAAGACACGAAAATGCGGCTGTAGCAATCGGACAGGGCGTTGTAACTATTTTGAAATTATTTTCGGAAAAGGCGTTGACAAAAGGTATCAAAAGGGTTACAATAAAGTTGCAAGAAAGTTACAAGCTTTTTCATGTGTAATGAGGCATTATGAATCCCCTTCTCCTCCGGCTGCGTTCTCCTGGCAGCTAAGGGGGATTCCCAACCGAAATGCTTCAAACTCCTGTCGCAAAAACCGTCTGCTGTCCCTCCAGCAGGCGGTTTTTGATTTATAAGAAAAAGGGAAATATATATGAATAGTCGTACTTTTGCGGGCCGAAAAAGTGTCTATATGTAGGGGGTGGTACGTCTTTTCGTCAATATTCAGCAAAATGCCATTAGAACTTGGCTTTTTGGGGAAAAGTTTGTGCCACCCGTATTTTGCATTTGTTCGTCGAATATGTTAAACTTGGTAAAATTGATAGGGTAAAGAAAAGGAGATAATGAAAATGGCGTATTACTTCGAAGAACCCTCCCGTACTTTTGGTGAATATCTTCTGGTGCCGGGATATTCCTCTTCTGAGTGTATTCCCGCTGCCGTTTCCCTGCAGACCCCTCTGGTAAAGTATCGGAAAGGCCAGGAAGAATGCCCTCTGCGCATGAACATTCCCATGGTCAGTGCGATCATGCAGTCCGTTTCTGGTGACCAGTTGGCAATTGCACTGGCCAAGCAGGGCGGCGTATCTTTTATCTATGGTTCTCAGAGCATTGAAGACGAGGCAGCTATGGTAGCCCGTGTTAAGAGCTACAAGAAGGGCTTTGTTACCAGCGATTCCAATCTGGCTCCCGATGCCACTCTGGCTGACGTTCTGGATCTGAAGGAAAAGACCGGTCACTCCACCGTTGCCATCACTGCTGATGGTACCGCTCACGGCAAGCTGCTGGGCATTGTTGCCAGCCGCGATTACCGCATCAGCCGCATGAGCTTGGACACCAAGGTTGCTGACTTCATGACTCCGTTTGAGAAGCTGGTCACTGCACCTGATACCACCACTCTGAAGGAAGCCAATGACATCATCTGGGACAACAAGATCAACACTCTGCCCCTGATCGACAAGAACGGCTGCCTGAAGTACATCGTGTTCCGCAAGGACTACGACAGCCACAAGGAAAACGTAAACGAGCTGCTGGATGCAAACAAGAGCTATGTTGTAGGTGCCGGTATCAATACCCGCGACTACGCTGAGCGTGTTCCTGCTCTGGTTGAGGCCGGCGTGGATGTGCTGTGCATCGACTCCTCCGAGGGCTTCTCTGAGTGGCAGAGCCGCACCATTGCATGGATTCGCGAGCGCTACGGCGATACCGTAAAGGTGGGCGCAGGCAACGTGGTAGACCGTGAGGGCTTCCGCTTCCTGGCCGAGGCCGGCGCAGACTTCATCAAGGTCGGCATCGGCGGCGGTTCCATCTGCATCACTCGTGAGACCAAGGGCATCGGCCGTGGTCAGGCTACTGCCGTGATCGAGGTTGCCAAGGCTCGTGACGAGTACTATGAGGAAACCGGCATTTATGTGCCCATCTGCTCTGATGGCGGCATTGTGCAGGATTATCACATCACCCTGGCTCTGGCTATGGGTTCTGACTTCGTAATGCTGGGCCGCTACTTCGCCCGCTTCGACGAGAGCCCCACGACCAAGCTGCGCATCAACGGCAACTATGTCAAGGAGTACTGGGGCGAAGGTTCCAACCGTGCCCGCAACTGGCAGCGTTACGATCTGGGCGGCGCTACCAAGCTGAGCTTTGAGGAAGGCGTAGACAGCTACGTGCCCTATGCAGGTCCTCTGGCCGATGGCGTGGGTATCACCCTGTCCAAGGTACGCAGCACCATGTGCAACTGCGGTGCCCTGAGCATTCCTGAGCTGCAGGAAAAGGCTCGCCTGACTGTAGTTTCTTCCACCAGCATTGTGGAAGGCGGCAGCCACGACGTTATCCTGCGCAACAACGGCAATAACTAACAGTACCTTAAAAGCTCGACTGCAGTTTTTGCAGCCGAGCTTTTTCTGTGTTGGAACCTCTGACGCTTTATGTGCATAACATGAAGCGAAGGAGGCGGCACTTATGAATGAAGCAGAACTTTTGAAGATGGTCCGGAATGGGCAGGAAATCCAATGCATGGAAGGCGATGTGACCGACGGCTCTGTGGATTATTACGATTTTGATTGGGGCGAAGCGGTTCTGGTAGAAGAGAGCGCAATCTGCAGTGGCTGCCAGGGTGCAAGACAGGCCTATGGGGACTGCATGGCAGGCTGCGGAGCTTGTCCGGACCCGGATCCTGAGCCATGTATTCCCACGCTGCCTGCACAGGTGGATGATCCCGGATATGACATTGTAGAACCCTGATCCACAGCGGGTGCAAAGCCTTGGAAAAAGTAGGCGGCACCCGCCTCTTTTAGTTGACGAAAAGCCCAGAAAGGTGGATAATAGAATTATTATACTGTTCTTTGCTGCCCGGGTTGGAATGCGGTAAAGAAGGAGGGAGAACCTGCATGGCATATTATAACTGCCTTTTAATGGATATTGATAATACGCTGCTGGATTTTGATGCAGCGGAGCATAAAGCACTGATGGAAACGTTTGAACAGTTTGGTATTCCGAAAGATGCTGAAACGGAAGAATTGTACCTGAAAATCAACAGGGAACTGTGGAGCGCACAGGACCGCGGCGAGATTAAAAAGGACAAGCTGCTGGTAGAGCGGTACGCCCGTTTTCTCAAGGCCATTGGGATCGACCAGAATCCGGCGCAGGTCAATCGCTATTATCTGAACCAGCTGGGCACACATGCCGATTCTTTGCCCGGCGCAGATGAAGCTTTGTATGAGCTGGCCGAGGTAGCCACGCTGGCTGCGGTGTCCAACGGTGTGGAAAAGGTCCAGGTGAACAGAATGGAAGATTCCGGCCTGGGCAAATATATGGACGAAATGTTTATTTCGGAAAAGCTGGGGGTAGCAAAACCCAATCGCCGCTTTTTTGAAACCGCGCTGCGTACATTGGGAATCGAAAATCGGGATAAGGTGCTGGTAGTAGGCGATAATCTGAAAGCAGACATCGAAGGCGGTACCAGTGCAGGGTTGGCAACCTGCTGGTTTAATCCCAACGGAGTGGAGAATGACACGGCGATTCAGCCCACGTATACAATCAGTAGCCTTGAAGAGCTGTATCAGATTGTGATGGAGGAGGATGAACTGGAAAATGTCGGACTTAAGAACAGAAGACATCAGCTTTAAGTCGTCCAATGGCCGCAATACAGTGGCAGCCTGCGTGTTCACAATGCCGCAGGTGCAGCCGCGTGCAATTCTGCAAATTGCGCACGGTATGTGCGAGTATATCGGCCGCTATCGTGAGTTTGCAGAGTATATGGCCGGTCACGGCTTTGTGGTCTGCGGAAACGATCACTTGGGCCACGGCCAGACCAGCGCAGGACCGCAGGAAAACGGCTTTTTCGGCCCGGATGGCCGAAAGTTTGTGCTGAAGGATCTGTATCAGCTGAATCAGATGATCCGCAGCAAATATCCGGACCTTCCGGTGATTTTGCTGGGACACAGCATGGGCAGCTTTTTCGCCCGCTGGTTTGCGGCAGAATATCCGGATGCCGTTGATGCACTGATTCTCAGCGGTACCGGCGGCAAGAATCCCGCAGCAGGTGCCGGTATTGTCATCACGAATCTGCTGGCAAAGCTGAAGGGCCCCACCTATCGCAGCAAGATGGTGGACAGGATGGCCTTTGGCAGCTATCTGAAGAAAATCGAAGCGCCTAAAACAAAGTACGACTGGATCAGTTCGGACGAGCAGATTGTGGCAAACTATGCTGCTGATCCCAATTGTACGTTCCTGTTTACAGTGAACGGATTTCACGAATTGATGTCGGTGCTTCAGGAGGTAACCGGCCCCGCGTGGGCGGATCGCCTCAATAAAGAAATGCCGGTGTATTTGTTCGCCGGCGATATGGACCCGGTAGGCAATTACGGCAAGGGCGTCCGGGAGGTATATTCCCGC
>RCNI01001161.1_pt1 | contig 14710 bp, 13 predicted proteins | sample 2041151 | NCBI WGS metagenome assembly RCNI01 (sample SAMN09708214, study PRJNA481090) | feces metagenome | isolation source: feces | place: Antarctica: Albino Rookery | reverse complement strand
CCAAAGTGCCATGTATTGCCCTTTTTGGCAGAATGTGCTTCCGGGTCTCGTTCTTTTTTCTTGTTTCTGGTAGAAGCGGTAGATTCAATTATCTCTCATTTGGAATTATGCGGTGTTGCGGTGTTGCCCATGAAAATGTCAAGAGTAAATTGAAAAAATACTAAGTATTTTTTCTGCGGTAAAATTTAACCAGCACTGTTCTCAGTGCTGGTTTTTTATCATTAGTGTATTTTGAAAAAGATCATAACTATCCAAACGTCAGGTTTTATAACTCTGCCGTATTGCTGCATATTATAGAGAATATAATTTAATGTAAATTATATCTCCAGTTGTCATAATCTGCCTTAGTAATTTCTCCTGCATCAAGGCTACCTTTCATGTACGCCCAAGTCTTTATCATTTTTCCAAGCAAGTTAGACTGCTCATTTGTAGACTTAAGGTTTATGCAAGTCCTATCCTGCACATTAAAAACAGACAAGCCATACATATCTTCAAGCGCAAAAAGCGTGTGCATCACCCCCAAAACAGTATCTATATCAGGCACTTTTATAGCTTCTGGCACAACGTCTAACGCTTCTGCCAATCGCTCTAAAGTATCACCTTTTGGCGTACGATAACCGCTTTCATATTGAGCTATTCGGTTTTCACACAAGTAATCAAGTTTCAACCCAAGCTCTTTTTGTGTTATCCCACGTAAAGTCCTAAAAAACTTTATTCTTTCAGCGATTGCCATTCTACTCACTTCCTTTCTCATGAATTTAATCTATTAGAACATTTTATGCTGAAGCAGCTGACAGATCTGAAGTTGAAAATATTCCTATTTGCCGCAATTCTTCATTAAATCTAAACCGTGCGGATTTCCAGCCAAGAAGTCGTCGAGGGTAATCATTCATCCAATCTTCAGCAGCTTTAATATCGCAAAGCTGCACTTTGTCAAAATTTGTCCCTTTGGGAAAAAATCTCCGGATTATCCGGTTCATGTTTTCGTTGCTGCCACGTTCGTGCGGCGAATATGGATGACAGTAGTAAAGCTTAGTGCGTTTTTTTCTGCGATGATGATAAGCAAACTCAATGCCGTCATTGTCTGCAAATTCACAGCCATTATCTACAGTTATTGATTTAAATATGCGGTAGAATTTATCTCCGGCTTCTTTCTCCAGTCTGTTTAGAGCGTTCACAACACTCTGCGCTGTATGATCTGGTACAGGCATAATAACCCCCATGCGGGTTTTGCGTTCCGTTAAAACGACAAGAGCCCGTTTAGAGCCCTGTACACCAAGAACGCTGTCCATTTCCCAATGTCCAAATGTGTTACGCTTCAGGATTTCCGGTGACCGCCGTTCTATACTCTCTCCCTGCGGTGCTCGGGCAGCTGCCTGTACCGTTTTTTCGAGGTACCTCCTGCGGCCTTTTTCATGCAGATGCATTGGCTTTAAACGAAGAAAGACTTCACCGCCATATATGTAATTGTATAGAGTACTAATGCATATTTTCGTAGAAAAGCAGTTTTCTTCTTCAGCTGCTGCCAGAGCTGCACCGGGTGAATAATGCTCATCCACTATTTTTTCTTCAAGATAAGCTGCAAAGGCTTTGTCATGACCGATCTTCAGCTCTCCACCCTTGGCGCTTAGGTTCTCACGATATTTTCTTTCTGCTATCTCAGGACTGTAAACATCAACATACTCATAGTCACTTGTGATTTGAGTGCAGCTCCCACGTTTAAGCTCATAGTATATTGTTGTTCGACATACACCTAAAGCTTTGGCAATCTGCGGCTTAGAGCAACCGGCTTTGAGCATTTTTTCTATTGTGAGCCTATCTGCCCATGTAAGATGATGATAGCCTTTGTGGTTCATGAAAGAGCTCTTTTCTTTACTTTATTTTTTCATAATGGGTTTTACTATAATTTCCTGACTTCTCAACCAGATTTTGAGCTTCCGTGAGTCTATCTTTTACACTTTTTCTTATAGCAGGCTGTTGAGTCTTTTCTCGTAGCCTCATGAATTCTTTACATTTCTGCTCTGCGTAAAGAAAATCTATTGTGCTGTCTAAATACTTCGGTGCTGCCTTGCCTATAAATAGCTCGTCCCGACAAGTCTGCTGTTTGTACAACTGTTCCGCATACTTCCGGATCATCCGACTATTTTTAGTTATAAACGTGTATTCTTTTTTCAATATCTGTCGGTAGCATTCGTCTTTTTCTGCAGTGATCGAATACGGTATAAGCTCTGTATCCGGTACCGGAATCATGTTGCATATTTTAAGTGTGCCTCTCAATTCAACTTTACCAGATTTATTATTAAGGGCAGTTATACGGATGATAGGTAAAATACTTTTCCTTATTTGCTTCGTTCCGTCGTTCAGTTTGATGTAATCTGTTTCCTTTGGCGATGATAGCGGAATATAATAATGCAGTCCACGATGTTCCATAACAACGCCCAGATACTTTCTGGTATGTTTACGTGCATTTTCTTTGGGATCTGATACTTGGGACAGCTGTCGGTCACGCCTTAAGTAGTTTATGTATTCATCTGAAATACTATATATCCTTAATTTGCTCATAAAATCAGCTCTTTCTTTATCTCTTTTTGAAAAAGAAAACAGAGGCAGGTTAAAATCCTACCTCTGTCAAACGGTTCCCACTTAATGGTGGGGAGACACCTGATTTAAACGGTTCCCACTTAATGGTGGAGAGACACCTGATTTAAACGGTTCCCACTTAATGGTGGAGAGACACCTGATTTAAAAAGAGAGATACGAGACTCTCAACTGCACTATTATTATATGCAGTAAACGCACCGTTGTCAATAGGCAAAATTCGGTATGCCATATCCCCAAATATCGTTTCGAATAGTTTCCAGTGCATAGGAATTGATGTTTACACTGTCACCTGAGTTGCCTTCGACAAGATATACTTGGCCGTCGGCAACTGCAAAAACAATGCCGGTATGGCCACGTCCAAAAAATGCAACCCAACCTGGGGCAGGCTCCAGATCCGGCTCAGCGGTAGCTACGTTGGCATGATTGTAGTACCACTGATAGCCGCTTTCCGGACTATCGACATTTGCAGATTTAGGCATCATATCGGCGTCAACAAAACCACATTGTGCTCCACACCACGAAACGAAAATGGCGCACCACTCTACACGATTAGGAAAGCCGTACCAAGACCAGTATTTAGTGCCGCCATTACCAAGTTCATTGTAAGCTGTCATGGCAAGCTGCATACCTTGTTCCGCCCATATTCCATCGGCTTCCTTCGCACCGAACAACGGCCAAAAATTCAGCATGGCAGCCGTACCTCGGGCATCAGACTTTGCCTCTGCATCGCTGGGACGTTCAAACTCCATACAAAACATGTAGGCTGCTTCATAGCAGCCTACAACGTTGTCTTCGACGTTTTTTAAACTATCAAGCAGAGCCCCGAACATATTTTCAAGCTCCCAGCCAAGGTATCCTACCTGTCCTTGCAGACTGCTCTCGGAGTATCCATTTTTCTCGCAAAACTCTCTTAGCCTGTCCCAACGCTCGTTGTGCCATTGGCACAATCCGTAGCTTGTACCGTTATCACCGACTGCCGTCAAATTAAAGCCGGACTCAAATTGTATATTGGCTGTAACTCCACAGGCTGCGGCTGAATTCAGGCCAACTTCCGAGCGTAAATAGTAATAGATAGCGCTTGCAATTACCGGCTGCGGAGGTGGCGGAGCATCAGGATTACCGGCACTGAATACTACAAATGCGCCTCCGAGCAGTATTGCACAAATAAGCAGCACCGCAAGTCCTGTTCCGCCTAACAGCAAGGCCGCTCCTTTCGCAATGGCTTTTCCGCCCTCTTGGACAATTTTAGCGGTAGCTCTAAAAATGTCCTTGGCCGCCTGCTTTTGAGCATCGAATAATTCTTTTTGAGCTTTGCGTATTAAACCGTTAGATTTAGTATTGCTCACAGTTTGCAAATTTCTCTTTGCGGTTTGTATTGATGTATGGGCTAATTTTAGTCTACTTGCTCCTTCTGTAGCAGCTCCATTAATGTCCGGCTTTAATGAAGTTGCTTTCCGCATTGCTTTAGCTGCGGCTTTGGAAGCAGCGATCCTTGCCAAACTTCCCGCATATTCGGAGGTTTCTGTTATTTTTTTCTGACCGTATTCGCCAATATTTTCCTGCTGATTGTCGTAGATGTCCTTTGTGTGCTGCATATTACGATTAACAGTATTTTTCGCACTTACGGCAGCTCTAAGTGTTTTATCAGAGATTTTAATCGACTTATCTGCAACATGCAGGGATGCCCTGCCTGCAATTTTAATGCCATGCTTAACAGAGGCAGCTCTTTTTATATCGGTTGGCATAGCAGTTTAGAGTTCCTCACCGGGCTTTGTTGACATGAGCTTGTAAATTTTTGTTTTTTCCGAAAAAACATGCTCAAATGGTATGAGCTTCTCGCCTACTTTTAGTAGTCCATGTCCGGCCGCAGCATTTGTAATGTAGCGCAAGCTTTGTTCGGATATATCGAAAAGGCTTGTAAGAGCTTCACGATCTGTTGCAGCCTGATTAAGCATGACAACAAATTCAGAGTTAGCCAGCATGGTTCTGGCGGTATGGCTCTGCAAAAGGTCATCTACGTTTTGTGTTATTCCAGTGCAGCACGCACCGAATTTTCGCACTGTCTTCCAGAGAACAAACAAAAAGTTAGCGGAATATTCATGTTGGAACAACAAGTAAATCTCGTCTATATACACAAAAGTTCGCTTACCTTTGTTTCTGTTCTGTGTGATCCGATTAAGTATGTTGTCGAGCAGTATTAGCATTCCTACGGAACGGAGCTGCTCTCCTAAATCGAATATGTCATAACATAATAGGCGATTTTGAGTGTCCACATTGGTAGGCTGCGCGAATGTGTTGAGAGAACCGGCTGTAAACAATTCAAGGTTAAGCGCAAGACTTTTTGCAACTTCCTCCGGTTGCGCTAACAACTGAAAACGGAAATCCTGAAGAGTTGGCGGCGTCCCAGTGTAAGCTCTCTGTTGATAATCTCGATAGACGTCCGCTGTGCAACGGTCAATTATGGATTTTTCCGCAGCACCAAGAGTACCGTCAGAAACCATATCACATAGCGACATAATAAACTGTGATTTAAGGATTATAGGATTACGGCCCTCATCGTATCCTTTTGACATATCCAATGCGTTAATGTGATTATCACTCGTAGCAGAAATATTTATTATTTCACCGCCCAGAGCCGATACAAGCCGGTTATATTCTCGCTGAGGGTCAATAATTATAATGTCTGCATCACTTCCGAGGGCTTTGCATATGACCTCCCATTTTGCCTGCATGGATTTACCACCGCCCGGTACGCCGAGGATAAACTCGTTGCCGTTTTTAAGCTGTGTCCTGTCAGCCATAATCATAGTTTTACTAACAGGATTTTTGCCGTAATATATGCCGGAAGGCTGGAATATCTCTGCTGCATTAAATGGGATAAATGCCGACAAACTTTCACTCGTCAGTGTCCTGAAGGCGTCTATTTTTCGCGCCCCCAACGGCAGAACGGTATTGAGTCCCTCCAGCTGCTGCCAGCGCAAAACACCACATTGGAGCATATTTGAGTTAGCAACCTGCATAATACTGTCAGTGTCGCTGTCCAACTCTGCCTTACTGTCAGCAGTATGCACGATTGTAAGTACGGCCTCCATGAGCTTTTGGTCTCTCTTGGTCATATCGTCCAACAATTCCTTTATGCTCTCCTGCTGCTGCGCTAATGTGTACGGTACCGTAGCAGAAAAATTGTTGTTCGCATTCTGTTTGTGCTGCCAATTTGATATATTGGTTTCCACTCCAAGCAGTTTGTTTTCTGCGTCACGTCTTGCGACGTCTACAGGTATTGACATAATATCAATAGATATAATCATATTCTCGCAGACTCCGGATATATCCTCCAGTACCTTGTCCCGTATGACGTTAGGGTAGTCCTTTAAAAACAGCACACGACCATATCTATCGCCCATTTTAAAATAGTCAGGCTTAAATTCCATGGTGTCAGGGCAAACGTAATCCTTGAAGCTATGTCCCTTTTTACGGCTGTCTGCCATATCAAAATGGTAATATATATCCTCGTCATGACGATAAAAATCATGTACAAGCCTCAATCTATCATCCGTGCTCATTGTTGATAGGGTACTGCCGAGTTCATTAAAATGCCTGCTCATTTCGGATTTGACTCTTGAAAAATACTCCTGAGCCTCCTCCAGATTGCGTTTGTTTACCGATATAGTAAACATACGCTCCTTTACAGCGGAGTTTTTGCCCTGCATTGCGGCGGTCAGCTCGGAGTTTACCTCATTTCGATAGGTGTCCAGAGCATCACCAGACAGCGGCATTAGAGCCTGCTGCTCAAAAACTGCACGATTTCGCCGGTGCTTGAAAATTGTAAGCTTGACTGTAGAATAAGGATCAAACGAGTTGAGCAGCGCCGAGTATTTTAACAAAATTGCCACCTCCGCCTCCTCACTCTCAGCCGTATAGTTTATATCATCGAATGTAAAACTCATGGAAAATTTATTTTCACTGAGTTTAAATACACCATCGTCATAAATCGTTTGTATCGGTATGACGTCCTGCACACGTTTTGGCACTTTATATTTTTCATGCTCAGATTTCATTTTAATCATAGTACGGGATCTCCTCCTTGGTATTTCCCTCAACGGTATCTGCTACTATCTCCATCATGAGATTAGTTGGCTTGTAAAGCAAATGTTTAGGCATCAGCTCATATTTTATAATTGCAATTATAAATTTCCCTGCGGTCATACCGTTGTACTTAAAAAAGCCAAGGAAAGCAAAAGGCAAGGCACATATAATGGAAAACCATGAGCTTAGTTCCTTGTTAACGCCGTGGGAAACTGCGATTAAATGGGCTGCAACAGCAGCGCCTATTCCGAGCAAGGTAAAAACGCATTGTTTTAAATCCAGACCCATGAAAAAGGTTTCTTTATAGTCACGGATTTCTTTGTTTATCTTAATCTCCAGCATAAATAATTCACCTCATAAGCCCATAATTTCGTGGGCTATTTTTTCACAAGCTTTGACAGTACCTACAAGCAGCAGCATATTAAAGCTGACTTCTGTAAAATATCCCCAGAGCTGGGATACTGCGGCTTCTTCTGCGTTGATTACTGTTGGCTCCGACATCAGTGCAGAAGAAATGACGCAAGCCAGAGCTACACACGCAAATTCCATGCACACTGCCATAAATCCCTTTAAAAACTGTTTTCCTATATTTTCTGTCCTTTCGGCCGCAAATGTTGACAGCGGGATAGGAGATAGGGCTGTAAACATATAAAATTTGAAAAATCTTCCATAGACTGTGAGTATGAGTACAAAGCCTAAAACTGTCGCAAGCAGGCAGCCAACAGCTCCTACCAGCCACAATGGTATGGCCTCAAATGTGCCAACTTCATCTATGGCAGCGGCTATGCTGTCGGGTAAGACAACTTGCGTAAAAGCAGCGGCTCCACTGTAGTTAAGGATCTCTGCAAGTATTCCCTGAGCTATGGACAGGATGGTCATCAGAATATCCATGCCATATGTAATGATACCTTTGGCAACCGCAAAACGCAGAAAAAAGCGCCAGGAATGTTCCGGGCGCCTTATTTCTTCAACGTTTGTAGTAGTATAAATAAAACCATATAGAAAAAACAATACAAGCAGACCGTAACCGATCCCTTGCATTGCAGTATTTATACCGGATATGACCCTCCAGACCCCTCCACCTTTGAATTCCTGCGGCGATTGAGTGAGGAGTGACCAGACTTCTGTTACTTTTTCATTCCATACTGCCAGAGCCTTTAAGATAATATCTAAAAGACCTTTTTTCATATTACACTCCGGTGATTAAACCTAAAATTTCTTTTGCAAAGCATATGATTGCACCACCGGCAAGCACGAGAAAGCCCTGAGAACGCTGACCTGCATCATGACTCTGTATGGCCATGCCGACCTGAACAATTCCCCACAGCAAAATAATTATACCGGCAGCTCTTGTAAGATCAAACATAACATTAGTCAAGTTGCTCACAACTTCTACCGGGCCGGTTGCGTAAGCGGCAGGTGCTAAAAACACACCCATAATCATGGCGCAAAATACAGTGTACACAGTTTTGATTTTCTTGTTGTTCATTTTAAATTTCTCCTTTTAAACTAATCCAAACATTTTGTTGATTTCGTCGCTGCTTAAAAAATCGTATCCTTCGGCAGCCGGCTGCATGGGTAGATTCTCGAGTGTTGTATGGGCAAATCCGTTAGATTCGTCTGAAAGCTGCATTTCCAGCATACAGCTTGGCTCCGTCAGCTGCCCGATGATATATGGATGACCTCCCTTTAGAGGCGTGTGAGCTGCGTTGGGATGTACCAACGGATCTATTTTGAGGTCTCTTATAGGCTTAGAGCCTCTAATAAAAAGAAGTGCGTATCTGTTGTCCAGCATACGCACTTCGTCGGGAGTCATCAGCTCTCGGCCTGTTATTTGGTAATTTTTAGAGTAAGAGCCGTTTCGGCCTTTGCTCTGACCATATGTATTCATATCTATAGTCGCTTTACCGAGCAGTTCGCTCACATATTTATGGGTGCTCTGTTCGTTTCCACCGAGATACAGAAATTCATCACAGTTTCCGACAATGCTCTCCCATGATTTCTCGTACAACGCTTTAAGCTGTGCAAGGTTTTGCAGGATAATACTTACAAAGACTCCACGTGAGCGCATTGTTGCAAGGATTTTATCAAAATCATCCGGCAGAGCTACGTTTGCAAACTCATCCATCAAAAAATGTACCGGCACTGGTAGTTCTCCGTGATATTTTTTATCTGCGAGCTCAAAAAGCTGCTGAAAAAGCTGGGTATAAAGCATTGAGACGAGGAAGTTAAAGCTCGTGTCGTTATCGGGGATAATGGCAAATACAGCAGTCTTTTTTTCACCGATTGACGGCAAATTCATGTCATCTGTTATCGTCATGTCGGCAAGCTGTTTAATGTTGAATTTCTCAAGCCGTGTAGCGAGAGTAACCTGTATACTTTTCAAAGTCTTGCCGGCACCCTTATGGTAGTCTTTATAATATTTCACAGCAATATGATCCGGTTCACGTTCTTCTAACTCTCTGAACAGCATATCCGTTCTTGAAATTGCCTGTGGAGTATCCTCGTCTATATCTGCCGCCCGAAGCAGCTCCATAACCATCTCAAAGTTTTGCTCTTCAGGCTCTGCCTCAGATAGCAGATAAAAGATGAAAGCAGAAAGCAGCATCTTTGCAGCAGTATCCCAAAACGGGTCTAGGGTCTGACTGCCGCTCGGTGTAGTTGCCTTAAAAAGATTGGTTACCAGCTTTTGGACGTCATTTTCATTTCTTAAATAGACAAACGGATTGTAACAATCGCTTGTCGGCATATCTATCAGATTTAAAACCCGTATTTCATAGCCTTCAGATTTAAGCAGATTACCGGTGTCTCGCAATAGCTCGCCTTTAGGGTCAAGTACAACAAAAGACGTGTTGCACTGCATAAGATTTGGTTTTGCGTAAAATCTGCTTTTACCGGCACCAGAGCCACCCACAACAATAGTGTTGAGGTTTCGCAGATGTTTTTTTGCATTTAAACCAATTCCGACGTGTTGAGTTAATAATTTGTTTTGCTCAAACGGTTTTTGCATATATGTTTTTCGCAGAGCTGCAGGCTCTCCCCATGATGCAGAGCCGTGTTCAACGCCTCTGCGATAATTTCTCTGAGACGATAAAACAGCTCCCATTGCAATGCCATAAATGCACAACAAAATAAGGACAGTTTTCAAACTGTCCTCGCAAATCGTAATATTAAGCGGATGCTCTAATGCCAACGATAGACCCTCCAGTATCTTGGGTAATCCTCCTGCAACATATGGAGCAGCCAACAAACCAAGCCAAATTACCAATACAACACCGATAAGTGCCATTATTTTTTGTGCTTGCTTATTGTTCATCCTGTGTGCTCCTTATCTATCACGCCGTTCCGGTATTTTAATATTGGCAAGCTGGGGATTTTTTGATTTATCTGCGGCGTTCTGCTCATGCAGCTTTTCGGATATTTCCTTGAGCTTTGTTTTAACAGACGGTTTATCGCGTTCCGCCGAATTGTACCTTGTCGAAATAGGCTCGGACAGATTGGCACTTTCTCTTGCTGTCTTTGCCTTCATAGGGTCCGATCTTTCCTCCTGCTTTTCCATGGTGACAGTTGCCAGTCTCAGCCTTTCTGCAATTCTATTAACCCTCGCTGCATCATCGGCTCTAACCATTAGTTCAACAGGGCCGGTGCCGGTGTGCTCCCTGATGGCTGTATATTGGACACCATAACGTTTTGCCTCTCGTGCAAAATTTTTGAGTTGATCTCTCGGCACCTCAATAAACGTGATGTTCCGATTTTCCCTAATCAGTTTTTTGAGCTGAACTTTTCCGCTGTTTTCCCGGCTGTCTTTGAGCATTGCATACAGCATCACAGCTGTATTTTTCGCTAAAGCACCGGTGAGCTTAATTATTACCTCACTGCCATCAAGGGCAAATTTAACGATCTGATCGGCGCTGTCGCTGCTTATACCCATGTTCGTTTTCTTCCTTTCTCTGCTGTATTTCTTCTTCCCGGATTTCTTCGAGTCTTTCTTTCATAGTTCCGGATCGCTCCGCTATATCGTCGCAGTCCTTTAAGTTTTTGCGGAGCTGTTTTAACTCTCGTGTGATATTTTCGATATTTTCCCGCACCACCTCCTTTTCTGTTTCTGGGATATTACGCCTGAGCTTGTTTCTAAGAGCCTGTCTTTGCTCGCAAAGCTCAGAAATTTTTTTGTTTTCTGCGCCCTTATATTCCAGCAGCTCGGCCATTGTACTTATATTATTATCGCAAAGCAGCCGTGTCTGTTCGGCTAATGACTCCAATTTCAACAAGTCATCTCGTATTCGATAATCAACCTTAGACGGTACATATGGCCGACTGACCGGCAGTTTGCCAAGCTTATACATATAATGTAGATATAGCCCTGACAGCCCTGAGTGTTTTTTGTAGCCCAGCATTTTATTGATAGTACATTTTGTCCGCCGGTATGTTTTTACCGGAGTTGGAGGAGAGCTGCTACGCTGCATATTTCTGAGGTGTCCACGCAAAGTATGGCCACCGGCTAACGCTCTGTTTACCTCAATGCGGCTCAATATCTTATCCGGCGTGTACTGCTCGCCAAGCCGATATAAGCGTACAGATTTTACACTTCCTTTTGGCACAATCGTCCAATACTTATGTCTCTTGTTAAAGTCAAAACTGTATCCCATTTTTCCAAGTTCAGATACAAGCTGCTCGTAACTTTGACTCTTATCTACGGCTTCGTCTATGGCTGCTCTGGCAAGGCTCCACGGTGTAGGCTTTCCCTCGGCTTCGGCTTTCTTGTAATGCCCGGCTGACTGGTTACGCTCCGCCTCATGGATAACATGCAGACCATGCTCTTTACAAATTCTGTCGGCTACGGGTGCAAAGCGGAACCATGAGGTTTCATCATGCGCCCGCAGGCCATCACGAAACGAAACGGAATTGACTACAAAGTGGCAATGCAAATGTTGAGTGTTCAGGTGAGTAGATACCACAACCTGAAATCTTTTGCCCCAAACCTCCTGTGCAAATTCCATGCCAATCTGCATAGCTTCTTCCGGGGTAATGTCCTGCTCCTTAAAACTCAGATACCCATGGTAGGCTTGTATCCCGTCCGTTTTCTTGTACCGTTTTTTTACGGCTATAAACTGATCACGGGCACAGGCGGGGCTGCAATTTATGCCTTGCACAAAAAGCAGCTGTTCCGTTTTCTCCTCATTTTCGGCATACCGGAGGACATCCTGCAATGCTTGAAATTCTCCGTCTGAATATTTCCGGCTATCGGTCTTTTCGGGATTTGCTGCATAGTCGATGACATAGCCAAGGTTTGTGTTCACCGGCCACAATTTACTTACGGCCATGTTCGCTCATCAGGACAAAGAAATTCGTCCATCACTCTTGTTTGAAAATCGCCCCACCTTTTAAGCGCCTGCTCCAGCTGATCCGTGTTTAAATTTCCACCTCTTGCAAGAGCAATGAGTTGAATAATCTCATTTGATATATCTGTTAGCTCGCTCATTACGGTGAAGAACCTTTCGTCGGGCTTTTCTTTGGGCTTTAGGCCAATAATCAGTGACCGTATTAGTGAGGCTTCGCTCAGTCCTACTAACTCCGCCTTTTCTTTGAGTTCTTGCGCTTCAGCTTCGTTAACCATGAACTGTTTTTTAATGCGTTTTTCTTTTGTGCTAATGTATTACACCTCCTTAGAATGGGTGCGGGGTCTTAGGGGCAAAGCCCCTAAATATGAAGGGCAGAAATTTTTCTGCCCTGAAAAGCGTGTTTTTTCTCCTTTGGAGTAAAAACGCACTGCTTGCTGTAGTTGTGCAGACGGTTTTTAACCCCTGCACAACTACACCTTTTGCGTAGCATTATGCGATGCTATTTTGCAGCGAATAATGCAAAAAAGAGAAAGTCAAAAGGGAAAAAAGGAGACTGTTTAAGCTGTGGGAATGTGGTAAACCTGCACAGGTTTTCCATATTTCCATAGTCTTAAATGTCGGGAAAAGGGGGAGATGTCTTTCTCCGTGAGCCGCTTATGCGGCGCTCTTATACTCCCTCTTTTCCCTCGTCCTCCCTATGTTTCAGCGACATTCATCTTCTCTTTCATGAATACCGATAGGCTCAGAGTCTTGGCTGGCTGGTTCGCAATCAGCACTCTCATTTTCTCTTCTGTCCATATTTAATAGAGTATTCAACTCGGTTAAACGTGCCTTTTTTTCTGTCAATTCTGCTTCAAATTTAAACGGCTTTTGTACATTTTCTTTTGCGGTTTGGAGCTGAGTCTGAACGTTTTCTAACAACTTTTTCGTTGTATTATATCGTTCAGGTATACTATCAATAGTGTTATCAAGGCGGGTTATATTGCCGAGTGCATCTTGTCCGATAAGGGTTCTGTAACTATATTCGCCATTCAGTTTTACAGCAAAACTGCGTTCAAATATGTTAAAATACAAGTCCATTTTAAAGCCTCTATACTCACCAAGTGGTACAGGTTCGGGGGATTTAAGTGCCTTACAAGCTTTTATCACCGCCTTTCCAGCGTCTGTTTTATCTGCATACAACTTGTCATTTATTTTCATGCCGACAAACATTCCGGGACCTGAACGGGGATGAGCTTCTGCGATGGTTATATCTCTCCCTATTGCCTCCAATTTTGTTTTATAGTCGGCAATTTCCTGCGGATAGTCCTTGAGTATTTTATCCTCCAGTGCATACTTTTCACTCAAAAAGTTTGCTTTTAACAAGGTGAGCCTTTGTACGTCTACATCTAAATCCATCTTCTCTTTTATTAACGGATTACCGGCACACAAAGCTTTAATCTCGGCATAACTCAAAGCGGTTTCGTCAATATCGTCTGCGCTTCTTACGGGACTCTTTGAGGTCATGATCTGTCCGATGAATTTCTGCTTGCTCTCCACAAGCTGGTAAAGGTAACTGTCAAAGGTGTTTTCGGTAACGTAAGTGTAAATATCCACATCGGAATTTTCATTGCCCTGCCGGATAATTCGTCCTTCCCGCTGCTGGAGATCAGACGGACGCCATGGGCAATCAAGATGATGCAGAGCAATAAGACGCTGCTGTACATTTGTGCCGGCACCCATTTTTTGCGTGGAACCCAGCAAAACTCTTACCTGACCTGAACGTACCTTTCCGAAGAGTTCTTTTTTCTGTGCTTCTGTATTTGCTGTGTGTATATAAGCTATCTCTTTGTCCGGAATTCCTTTGGCTATGAGCTTATCTCTGAGAGCATCATACACATTGAATTTACCATCATTGTGAGGTGTGGAAAGGTCACAGAATACCATTTGAGTTGAACGGTTTTCTGTTGTGTGCTGCCATATTTCATACACATTATCTGCGCATGCTTGCACTTTACCGGTTTCGCTATCCGGCAATAACGGATTTATAAGTCGCTGGTCAAGTGCTAATTTCCGCCCGTCATTGGTAATTAAAAGCATATTATCTGTGCTGCTGTCCACCATTTTATTGCGGACTCTTTCTGCTCGTTCAGATAAATTTTGTACCATCTCTATCTGGAGTTCAGATGGCTTCAAAACTACATTATGATAGTGCACTTCGGGTACGGGAAGATTAAGCATATCAGCTGTTTGTACATCTGCAATTTCCTTAAACATGGTCATCAGTTCAGGCAAATTATAAAACTTTGCAAAACGAGTTTTTGTTCGATAACCGGTTCCTTCGGGAGCAAGCTCAATAGCAGTTACTGTCTCGCCAAAGGTTGATGCCCAGCTGTCAAAGTGTACGAGCTTATTCTTCTTCAGCGTATTGTACTGCAAGTACTTCTGCATCGTGTACATCTCAACCATACTGTTACTTACAGGCGTTCCTGTTGCAAAGACTATTCCACGGCCACCAGTAATTTCATCAAGGTATCTGCATTTCATATACAAATCACTGGATTTCTGAGCTTCTGTTTGACTTATACCGCCTACATTTCGCATCTTTGTAAATACTGCCAATAGTGATAGGTAATCCTTTGAGGTAATCTCTGGATTTTCCCCCACTTCACGCTGGGCGTGCACCTTTCAGCGCACCCGGC
>RCNI01001158.1_pt1 | contig 14730 bp, 10 predicted proteins | sample 2041151 | NCBI WGS metagenome assembly RCNI01 (sample SAMN09708214, study PRJNA481090) | feces metagenome | isolation source: feces | place: Antarctica: Albino Rookery | reverse complement strand
TGATCTTCTGTCTTTCCTTCCAGGTTTGGAATTGTTCCCTTTTCTGAACCTTTACTGATAACAATAACAACCTTGGAACCTTCCTTCACTTCAGCTCCTGGCTTTGGAGAAGTTGAAATAACTTTTCCTTCTTCTATTGTGTCATCAAACTCAAATTTAGAATCCACTACAAGCCCGGCATCTGTAAGAATCTTCTGTGCTTCATCTTCACTTTGATTCAAAACATCTGGAATACGCACTTTCTTTTCTTCTTTTCCACTACTTACCACAAGCTTGATTTCGGTATTTTTTGCCACTTTTTTTCCTGCTTCTGGTGTTTGTTTCATAACTTGATTCTTTCTATATTGATCAGACGATTCCTTTTTTACAATCTGATATCCTAGATTCGCATCATTCAAAATAGCGATTGCCTCATCGATTGATTTTCCAACAACCTTAGGAACATTGATCTGCTTTTCTTCTTGATCTTCAATCACTTTCTTACCATTGATCTTGAAAATTCCGGTTGCTTTTCCAATCATAAAAATAGCTGCGATTGCTATAACTAAAGCTGCTGCAATCATCAGTATTTTCATGATTTTTTTCATATTAGGATCTACGCCCTCTTTTCTTTTTCTAGAGCGATCTTCATCATAGTCCTCGTCTTCATAGTCATAATCGTCATCATCATAATCATCGTCATACTCATCATCATAGTCATCATCGTCATACTCATCATCTGCGTATCTGCGATTTTTGATTCTGTTTACTTCAGCTTCAGATAATACAACTGTTTCATCTAATGAATTTGCATAAGGCGACATGTTTACAAAACCACCTTCAGGATCTGTCAATGAATGTTTTAAATCCTGAATAAGATCTTCACAATTTAAGTATCTTCGGTCTGGATTTTTCTGCGTACATTTCATAACAATGCATTCCAGACTGTATGGAATATCTGGGACTTCCTCTGCTGGCGAAATTATATTTTCTTGTAAATGCTTGATTGCAACTGAAACTGTAGAATCTCCATCAAATGGCACATGACCTGTGATCATCTCATACATGGTAATACCGGCAGAATAGATATCACTCTTCTCATCTACCACACCACCTCTTGCCTGCTCTGGTGATGCATAATGAACAGATCCCATTACACTCGCACTTATGGTCTTCGTAGTAGTCGTTGCATGGGCAATTCCAAAATCTGTAACTTTAACTTTTCCTTCTTTGGAAATAATAATATTCTGCGGCTTGATATCCCTATGAATAATATGCTGCTTATGCGCAGCCTGAATCCCCGTCACCATCTGAATCGAAATACTTACTGTTTCTTTTGGTGTCAATCTGCCCTTTTTCTCTATATATTCTTTCAGTGTAATTCCTTCAACAAGTTCCATTACCATATAGTAAAGGCCTCTGTCTTGTCCTACATCGTATACATTGACCACGTTGGGATGCATAAGACCTGCCGCTGCCTGTGCCTCACTCAAAAATTTCTGAATAAAAACCTCATCCGAGCGGTAATCACTTTTTAGAACTTTGATTGCGACAAAACGATTTAGTTTATGGTCTTTTCCTTTATATACATCTGCCATACCACCGGCACCGATCTTGCCAATGATCTCATATCGTTTTCCTAAAAAAATTCCTTCTTTTAACATACACTCACCTCATCTGCAAATGGCTCTACCAATACAATGCCGATATTGTCAGTTCCTCCATTTTCTTTTGCAGAGTCTACAAGTGATACCGCTGATTCCACAATATCTCTTCCCCCCTGCACAATATGGAATAATTCATCATCCTCGACCATATTGCTTAGCCCATCTGTGCACATAAGAATGATGTCTCCTTTTTTCAAACGATGCTCATAAAAATCGACTTCTACATCATCTTTTGCACCGATTGCTCTTGTAATAATATTTTTATCCGGATGATACTTTGCCTCCTCCGGTTTTATGCCTCCTAACCGAACCATTTCCTCTACAAGAGAGTGATCCTTTGTAAGTTGAGTAATCCCCTGATTAATCAAATACAGTCTACTGTCACCTACGTTAGCAAAATACATCATTTGATTCACGATCGTAGCAACTACAATCGTAGTTCCCATGCCTTTAAGCTCCGGATCCTGATTTGCTTTTTTTATAATTTCTCTATTTGCAACTTTAATCGCAGAAACAAGCGCTTTTTCTGCATCATCAATATTAGAACTTTTTAATTCTCTGATCACTGTCTCTACTGTATATTTAGAAGCATAGTCTCCAGCCTGATGTCCTCCCATTCCGTCTGCTACTACAAACAGATTATCTAAAGGACCAATTGGATTGTCCGTTGTGTAGACATAATCCTGATTCACCTGTCTTACCATACCCACGTCAGTAACCGCAAATGTCTTCATCATTTTTCTCCTTTATTCATTGCATGTCTGCACATAACGTCGTCTTAACTGACCACAGGCGCCGTCTATATCTGCGCCCATTTCTCTTCTTATAGTAACATTTATTCCGCTTTTTTCAAGTTTATTTTTAAAATTCAAAGCACTTTTACGGCTTGGCTGCTCAAAATTACGTTCTTTTATTGGATTTACAGGTATAAGATTTAAGTGGCAATTTCTTGGTTTTAAAATCTCTGTTAGTTCTTTTGCATCTTCATCTGTATCATTCACTCCATGTACCAGACTATACTCAAATGTAATCCTTCTTCCCGTTTCTTTAAAATATGCATCACAGGCTTTTAGCACTTCTGAGAGTTCATATTTATTCGCCACTGGCATCAATTTTTTTCTTTTTTCCTGTGTTGCACCATGAAGAGAAAGTGCAAGTGTGATTTGAAGATCTTCTTTTGCCAATTCCAAAATATTAGGAACTATGCCACAAGTAGATACCGTTATATTCCTCTGACTGATATTCAATCCGTGTTCATCTGTAAGTAGTGTGATAAATCTTAAAAAGTTATCATAGTTATCCAATGGCTCACCAGTTCCCATGATTACAACATTGGACACTCTTTCTCCTATAATCTTTTGTATCTGATAAATTTGTCCAACCATTTCTGATGATGACAGGTTTCTAACAAGTCCCCCTATTGTTGATGCGCAAAACCGACACCCCATACGACATCCAACCTGTGAAGAAATACATACGGAATTTCCATGCTTATATCTCATGAGTACACTCTCAACAACATTTCCATCATACAGTTGAAAAAGGAACTTGTTTGTCCCGTCAATTTTCGACTGCTGACGTTCCAACATAGTTACCGGAAGTATTTCATATTCCTCTTTCAATTTTTCTCTAAAGTTTTTTGAAAGATCTGTCATCTCATCAAAATGATCTGCCAGTTTTACATGCAGCCATTCATAAATTTGTTTGGCACGAAACTTTTTTTCTCCTAATGTTTCCACTTCTTTTATTAGTTCTTCATATGTATATGCTCGAATATCTTTTTTCATCTACCAATTATTTTCCTTTTTCTTTCTATCACTGTCTTACTTATTGCCTTTTTGGTTTCTTTTGAATCTTGCGATAAAAAAGCCATCACTATCATGAACTCCCGGAAGTAACTGAAGACATCCGTTTTTCACCTCTTCTTTTAATTCTTCACACAAATAATTTTCTATATTATCTAACGTGAATTCTGGATGTTTTTCTAAAAACCACTGTACATTATCCATATTTTCTTGCCTGTTGATGGTACATGTGCTGTAAATCAGGATTCCTTCTGGTTTTACATATTTCCAGACAACATCAAGGATATTTTTCTGGATTACTGCTAAGTCCTCTGTCTGTTCTTTTGTCGTTTTGTATTTAAGATCTGTTTTCTTTCCAAGAACCCCAAGTCCTGAACATGGAAGATCTGCAATCACAATATCAGCTTTTTCTATAGAATCTTTTGCAACTACAGATGCATCCGCTTTTCTGGCCGAAATATTTTTAAATTGCATTCTCTGTATGTTTTCTTCTATAAGCCCTACTTTATATTCTGTAAGGTCCCTTGCCTCAACATGCCCTGTTCCAGCAAGAAGGTCTGCCATATGGATTGCTTTCCCCCCCGGAGCTGCACATACATCAATCACCTGTGCATCTTTTCTTGGCTGGGAAACTGCAGATACAAGCATTGAACTTACATCTTGGACTGTAAACCAACCATTCTGAAAACTTTCCAACTCACTTAAATGATCATAACCTTTGATTTTATAGGCATAAGGAAGATATTTGTGCCGTTCCCACGAAACCGCTTCTTTATCCAGATTGATTTCTAATTCTCCCGTCGAAATTCTGCTCGTATTGCAGCGGATTGTCACTGGTTTTTCTTTTTGAAAATCTGCAAGCATCTTCTCTACTGTATCTTTATCATATTCTTTTAACCACAATTCAATAATCCACTCAGGCATAGAATACTTTACGGATAATGCCTGTAACGGATCTGAAGGCCAAATAATCGTATCTTTCCCTCTTATGATACTTCTAAGTACTCCGTTTACAAATCCTCGAAGCGGAGCAAATCCTTTTTTGACCGCCAATTTTACTGCCTCATTGCATGCAGCTGAATCTGGAACTGTGTCCATATACTTTAACTGATACACAGCACTTCTTAAAATATTGCGAATAACCGGTTTCATTTTTTTTACTTTAACTTTCGAAAACTGATTAAGAATATAATCAATTTCTATCATGTGTTCCAACGTTCCATCCGTAACTCTCGTGATAAATGAACGTTCTTTTTTATCCAGATACTGGTATTTATCTAACACATTTTTTAAAGCAATATGACTATATACATCATGTTCTGTGATCTCTAATAAGATTGCCAGAACTATTTCTCTTTCATTTATTGGTTTTCCCATAAATTACTCCTTATTTCTTCTATTTGATGTAATGAGAAGAAGTCTTAAGAACTGTAGCATTGTAGATATAGCTCCTGCTACATACGTAAGAGCTGCTGCTTTTAGAACTTTTTTAACCCCTTTAATCTCATCCTCTCCAAGCATCCTTGTATCTTGTAAAATGTTAACTGCCCTCCTAGATGCATTAAATTCAACCGGTAATGTAACAATCTGAAACAACACTGCCAGTGAAAATAATAAAATTCCTAAATTAATCAGAAATAAAGCGCTTTTTCCATTTAAAAATAACCCTATAATTATCAGCGGCCATGAAATAGTTGATCCAAAATTTACAACCGGAACCAAAGCTCCTCTCACCTTTAACGGAATATAGTCTGTTTGGTGCTGTATAGCATGACCACACTCGTGCGCTGCGACACCAATTGCAGCAACTGAAGTTGATGAATACGTTGAATCTGATAATCTTAATACCTTATTTCTCGGATCATAGTGATCTGTTAATTTTCCAGAAATATGCTGCACTGTTACATCATAAATCCCACTGGCGTGTAGTATTCGCTCAGCCGCTTCTTTTCCTGTCAGGACCTGATAATTTCTAACTCTTGCATATCGATCAAACACTGCATTTACTCTTGCAGATGCAATTGCACAAATCACTACTCCTATGAGCACAAGAATATAAGTTGGGTCATAGTAAAACATGTTACTCCTCCTTACCGAAAACCGTTCCTACTTCCATCGTATAGCCTCTTAAGAATGCACTGGTCTCCATTCTTTTCTTTCCCGGAATCTGTAGTTCATATACATTAAGTATGCCTTTTCCTGTCTGAACCGAAAAATAATCTTTTGCAACATACATAATAGTTCCTGGTAATGCTGTATTCTTTTCTTCATCTATTGCTTTCGCTTTCCAGATTTTCACGACTTTCTTTCCCCAGTGTGTATAAGCACTTGGCCAGGAATTTAGTCCCCTTACCAGTCTTTCAATAGCCTCCGCCGACTGGTTCCAGTCGATGTCTCCCATTTTTTTATCCAACATTTTTGCATAAGGTGTTGTCGTTTCTTTTTGAGGTGTACGTACAGCAGTTCCTGCTTCAACTGCTTTTAACGTCTCTACACAAAGTTTTGCACCTGCTTCTGCAAGCTTGTCATGAAGACTTTCTCCTGTTTCGTCTTCAGAAAGCACAACTTCTGTTTTCATGATCATGTCCCCTGTATCAAGACCTTCATCCATTTGCATAGTCGTTACTCCTGATACTTTATCTCCTCGAATAACTGCCCACTGAATCGGTGCTGCACCTCTATATGCTGGAAGCAGTGATGCATGAACATTGATGCATCCATAAGGTGTCATCTCAAGAATTTCTTTCGGAAGGATCTGTCCGAATGCTACTACTATCATCACATCTGCATCGTATTTTTTAAGCTCTTCAATACATTCTGGCTGTCTTACTTTTACTGGTTGAAATACTGGTATTCCATGCTTTACTGCTGCTTCTTTCACAGGAGTAAACTGCATTTCTTTTCCTCTGCCCTTTGGCTTATCTGGCTGTGTCACAACAAGACACACTTCATGTCCTGCTTCTATAAGAGCCTCCAGTGTTCCAACTGAGAAGTCTGGTGTTCCCATAAAAATAATTTTCATCTTATTCTTCATCCTCCCCTGATGGTGTATCATGAAGTCCGTCTTCTACCTTTCCTGTGTATAATTCTCCTGACAGATGATCGATTTCATGACAGAATGCTCTTGCAAGAAGACCTTCTCCTTCTATCTCGTACTCATTCATGTCTTCATCTAATGCACGTACTTTAACATATTCTGGTCTTGTAACAATTCCCCATTTTCCAGGTACACTTAAGCAACCTTCTTCACCTGTCTGTTCTCCACGTGTTTCGATAATTTCTGGATTGATAAGGATAAGCGGTCCATCACCTACATCAATCACAACTATTTGTTTTAATATTCCAACCTGTGGTCCGGCTAGTCCTACTCCAAAATTTTCATACATTGTTTCTAACATATCATCAATCAATACTCGAGTACGTTCTGTTACCTTTGTCACTTTCTTACATGGTTTTGTTAAAATATCATCACCGATTACTCTGATTTCTCTAATTGCCATAATTGCCTCCTAATAACATTCTTTTTCATCTAGATTTTATTTTTGTCTTTAAAACTTTCACTAAAATATATTCATTGGATTAAAATCAAACTGGATACGCATTTTTAAATATCCCGGATTTACGTCTATATATTTTTCCAGACAGTTCTTTATCTTTACTAGTGTATCATATCTTTCCGCTTTGAGATAGAGCACTTTTCTATAAACATCGTTGATTTTTTCTATTCCCGGCACAGCAGGTCCTATAATATCTACCATACCATCTTTATTTACTCTTTCTACAAACTCTTTCAAATAATGACACCCCATATCAAGAAGCTCTTTGTTTTCACACGTTACAAGTACTGCAAGTAGACTTTCACTAGGTGGATATCCCATAAGTTCCCGATACCTGATTTCTTCTTGATAAAATTTTTCGTAATCCTGAGCTGCGGCAGCTTCTACTGCATAGTGCGATGGGCTATATGTCTGGATCACCGCTTCTCCTTTTTTTGTTCCTCTTCCGGCACGGCCTGCCGCCTGAGTAAGTAGCTGGAATGTACGTTCTCCTGCTCTGTAATCATCCGCATATAAAGAAAGATCTGCTGCCAAAATTCCTACCAGTGTCACATTTGGGAAATCATGACCTTTTACGATCATTTGTGTTCCAATCATGATATCTGCTTCTCCGTTTGCAAATGCGGATAGGATTTTTTCATGTCCATCTTTTTTCTTTGTCGTATCCATATCCATTCTGATCACTTTTGCATCCTTGAAACGTTCCTTTACAATTTTCTCTATCTGCTGTGTTCCTGCTCGAAATTGCCCGATATGAACAGAACCACATTCCGGGCAATGATTTATTTTTTCTGTTTCATATCCACAGTAATGACAAACCATTTTACCATTGTTGTGTAGAGAAAGTGCCACATCACAATGTGGACACTTCACCACATGTCCACACTCTCTACATGAAAGAAATCCCGAATATCCACGTCTATTTAAAAACAACATAATCTGTTCTTTTTTTTCAAGTCTGTCTTCCATTAGCTCCTGAAGTTTTGTACTTAGTATAGAACGATTTCCTTCTTTTAGTTCTTCTCTCAAATCAACGGTATACACATTTGGCATACTATGCATGCCTGTACGATTTCGCATTTCATACAATCGGTATTGCCCATTTTGTGCCCTGTACATTGCTTCCATAGATGGGGTCGCCGATCCTAGCACCACACTGGCATCTTCCATTCCCGCACGTGCAATCGCTGTCTCTCTTGCATGATACCTTGGAATCTGTTCACTTTTATAAGTAGATTCATGCTCCTCATCTATGACAATCAGACCAAGATTCTTAAACGGTGTAAAAAGTGCAGATCTTGGTCCGATCATCACATCAATCTTTCCTTCTTTTGCACGAAGCATCTGATCTGATCGCTCGCCTGCAGATAATCTAGAATTCATAATAGAAACCCTGTCGCCAAAGTTTCTATAGAAACGAATTACTGTCTGATAAGTGAGTGCGATTTCCGGAATCAGCACTATCGCCTGTTTACCACATTCTACAACCCTGCGTATCATTTCTATATAAACTTCTGTTTTCCCACTGCCCGTTACTCCATGAATAAGATAAGTTTCTCTCTTACCTTTTTTGTAATCATCCCAGAAACTCTTTATAACGTGCTGTTGTTCTTCTGTAAAGTCTATTTTTGTTTTTTTCTGAACTCCTGTAACAGGATTTCGATATACCTGCTCACTTTCTAAGGTAAGGATTCCCTGCTCTTCAAAAGCCCGGACTACATTTAACGAAATATTCAATTTATGGAGGACCAGCTCATACTCCAGTTCTGGTTCATCCAATAGTGCTGCAAGTAGTCTTGCCCTCGCTCTTTGATTTTTGTGTAAAAAATACTCTAGTTTTTCTTTTCCTTCTTCAATCGTAATAAGAAGGCGCACCTTCTTTTTTAATTTGGCTTTTTCTTTCTGTTTAATTGGAAGGACTGTCTTTAGCGCCTGTATCATAGTCCCTCCATACTGCTCTTTCATCCATGCAGCCAATGCCACAAGTTTCCCTTCGATCTGCATACTGTCTGATGCAATATCCGTAATTTCTTTCACTTTCGTCAGATCATAATTACAGCTATTTCCAAGTGCAATAACGTAACCTTTTGTAGCTCTGTTCCCCTTTCCAAAAGGTACAATAACTTCCATGCCAACAGACACTTTTTCTTCCAGACAAGAAGGCACTGCATATTGAAAAACTTTATCTAATTTTTCATGTGTTATATCAATAATAATGTCTGCATACATGAATTTTTTCTCTCCTACTTCTATTCTTCTTTTAATATGGATTCTATAGTGTTTCTGTCATCCATATAAATTTTTCTTCCTTGTATTTCCTGATAGTCTTCATGCCCTTTCCCTGCTATAACAATAAGATCTCCTTCTCTGGCATGCGCAAGTGCATATCTAATTGCTTCTTTCCTATCCTCTATAGTAACATATTTTCCATTTGTCTTTGCCATTCCTATACAAATATCTTGAATAATATTTTGGGGATTTTCAAATCTTGGATTATCTGATGTAATAATTGTAAAATCCGCTAATTTTCCAGAAATTTCTCCCATCTGATATCTACGAATTTTCGATCGGTTTCCTCCACATCCAAAGAGACTAACTATTCTTTGGGGACGATACAATCGCAATGATGTTAGAAGATTGCTAAGACTGACCGGGTTATGCGCGTAATCCAATAATACGGTATACCCTTTTGTATTTTCTATGATTTCTGTACGTCCTTTTACTTTTACATTTTTCAGAGCCTTCTTTATTATTTCTTTAGAAATTAATAAATATCTTGCACTTGTAATCACAGCAAGTGCATTGCATACACCAAAGATTCCAGGAACAGACAACTCTACCTGCATTTCTAAGTTTCCTGTTACATTACATATGGTTCCTATACGTCCCTTTTCAAAAACAGGTTTCATATCATTTGCTCGAAAATCTGCATATTCCGAAAATCCATACGTGATCAGATGACACCTTGTGTTTGAAAACATATCCTCAAAATATGGATCATCTATATTTCCTATTCCACATTTACACTGTGTAAAAAGAATTTTTTTACATTCTTTGTATTGCTCAAAACTTTCATGTTCTCCCGGACCTATGTGATCGGAAGAAAGATTTGTAAATACTGCAACCTCAAAAGACACCCCCGCTGTTCTTTTTAGCATAAGTGCCTGAGACGACACTTCCATCACAACATATTCACAACCTTCTTCCAGCATTTTTGCGAAATACCGATGAAGCTCTAATGATTCTGGTGTTGTGTTTAAAGAAGGAACCTTCTCTTCCCCTATGATTATCTCAATTGTCCCTATTAGTCCTGTTTTATATCCTGCAGACTCTAGTATAGACTTCATCATATAGGCACAAGTAGTTTTTCCTTTCGTTCCTGTAATTCCAATAATTTTAAGTTTATCTGCCGGATATCCAAAATATGCAGCTGCCATAAGTGCAAGTGCATATCTTGTATCTTCTACCTGTACCCATGTTATGTCTTCAGGAGGATTTTCTAAATTTCTTTCAGTCACGATCACAGATGCCCCTTTTGCTACTGCCTCTTTAATATAATCATGTCCATCAGCATTTATTCCTACTATGCAGACATACACTGATCCATTTTGTACCTTACGAGAATCTTTTTCTAATGTTGTAATCTGAATATCTGTTTTCCCTTGTTTTAATACATACTCTATATGTTCAAGCAAATATTCAAATATCATGCAAAGCCTCCAATTATTATGATATCATATTTCCTGCTTTTACAACTGCATCTTCTCCAAATTTTGTACGGATCTCTTTTAATGCCTCGTTCAGTTTTTTATGTTTTTCATCAAATGTTTTTTGAATTTCAATGTCAAAAATTGACATCTGCACCGGTTCTGATGTGGCTACTAATTTCGATGTTCGAATTCCTAAAAGACGTACCGGCATTCCATTCCACAATTCTTTAAATAGTTCTATTGCTGTTTTTTGCAAACAATCTTTTGTATCTGTTGGTTTTGCAAGCTGTTTTTGATGAGATACGGATTTAAAGTCACTGTATTTTATTTCCATACTAATCATATATGCTTTTTGTCCTGCTTTTTTTAATCTCTCACTTACACCTTGTGATAAATAAGCAAATACTTTTTCAGCCTCTTCCATTGTATCAATATCTTTCTCTAAGGTTGTCGACTTTCCGATTCCTTTTGCTTCTTGTTTTTCAGACTGTACTTTAGATTCACAAATTCCGTTTGCAAATTCCCACAATGTTTTTCCATGACTTTTCAGATGCAGACAAATAAGTTCTGGATCTGCCATAGCCAGATCTCCAATGGTATTTATTTCCAGTTTCTTTAGTGTATGCACACTTGATTTTCCTGCCATATAAAGTTCACCAATTGGAAGTGGCCACATCTTTTTTTGAATCTCTTCTGGATAAAGTGTGTGAACTTTATCTGGCTTTTCAAAATCTGAAGCCATCTTTGCCAATACCTTATTTGTTGAAATTCCAACGTTTACAGTAAATCCAAATCTTTCTTTTACACTATTTTTGATTCTCAGTGCACCTTCTTCTGGTGAAATATATTGATTTTGTATATCTGTAAAATCCATATAACATTCATCTACACTGACCTGCTCTATTTTATCTGTAAATGTTCTAAGATAATTCATAAGTTCCGCACTTTTTCTTTTATAAAGCACATGATTTGGCGGAACACTTATAAGTTCCGGACATTTACGAAAGGCATTCGCTGCAGGTTCCCCTGTGCGAATGCCATATCTTTTTGCAGGAATAGACTTTGCCACCACTACCCCACGGTGTGATTTCTGATCCCCGCCTATAATAGCAGGTATGGTACGCAAGTCTACTTCTGCACCTTTATTTAATTCTTCAACTGCTGTCCAGCTCAAAAAAGCTGAATTTACATCGATGTGAAATATAATGGATGTCACGAAATAAGCTGTCCTTTCAATTTTGCCTCTAACTTTCCATCAACAACATCAATAATGATTCCATCTCCTCTTCCTACATCGCCAGCCAGAATAAGTTTTGCCGCAAGAGTCTCTACATTTTTCTGAAGATATCTCTTTAGTGGTCTGGCTCCATACATTGGATCATAACCACCTTCCACAACATACTGTTTCGCTGCTTCTGTCAATTCGATATAGAGTTCTTTATCTTTTAGTCTCTTATTAACATCGTCGATCAATAAGTTAATAATCGCACAAATGTTTGCTTTCGTCAATGGCTTAAACATGATAATTTCATCCAGACGGTTAAGAAATTCCGGTCTAAAATGAGCTTTCAGATCATTCATAACCATATCTTCACTAGATTTTTCTATTGTTCCATCTTCTTTAATTCCTTCAAGAAGGTAGTCTGCTCCTAAATTTGAAGTCATGATAAGGATCGTGTTTTTGAAATCAACCGTACGTCCCTGAGAATCTGTAATTCTTCCATCATCCAATACCTGCAGTAAAATATTAAATACATCTGGATGTGCTTTTTCAATCTCGTCAAAAAGAACGACTGAATACGGTTTTCTTCTGACTGCTTCTGTAAGCTGTCCACCCTCATCATATCCTACATATCCCGGAGGTGCTCCTATAAGTCTTGATACGGAGAATTTCTCCATGTATTCGCTCATATCAATTCGAACCATATTGCTTTCATCATCAAACAGATTCTGTGCAAGTGCTTTTGCAAGTTCTGTCTTTCCTACACCGGTAGGTCCTAGGAACAAGAATGAACCAATTGGTTTTGTCGGGTCCTTAATTCCCGCTTTTGATCTTAAAATTGCTTCTGTTACAAGTTCTACACCTTCATCCTGTCCGATAACTCTCTTGTGCAGAGCTTCTGCGAGATGAAGTGTTTTACTTCTTTCACTTTCATTTAATTTTGCTACCGGAATTCCTGTCCACCTTGAAATAATCTTTGCAATTTCTTCATCTGAGACAGCTTCGTGAACAAGTGAAAGTTCTTTCTTCCTTACCTTTTCCTCTTCTTCTTCTAACTGATTCTGAAGTTGTGGAAGACGCCCATATTGAAGTTCTGCTGCTTTATTAAGATCATATTCTCTTTGTGCTTTCTGAATTTCTCGATTTACCTGCTCGATTTCTTCTCTTATTTTCTGCACACGTTCTACGGACGCTTTTTCATTGTCCCACTGTGCTTTTTTACCTGCAAATTGTTCTCTTAATCCAGCAAGCTCTTCCTGAAGATGCTCAAGTCGTTCTTTGCTTAGTCGATCATCTTCTTTTTTCAAAGCTTCTTCCTCAATTTCCAGTTGCATGACTCTTCTTCTTAATTCATCCAGTTCTGCAGGCATGGAATCTAATTCCGTTTTTATAAGAGCGCAAGCTTCATCTACAAGGTCAATTGCCTTATCCGGAAGGAATCTGTCTGATATATATCTGTTAGATAATGTAGCCGCTGCAACAAGAGCACTATCTGTAATCTTAACTCCATGGAAGACTTCATATCTTTCTTTTAAACCACGAAGAATAGAAATCGCATCCTCCACTGTTGGTTCATCTACAAGTACAGGCTGGAATCGTCTCTCCAAAGCTGCATCTTTTTCGATGTACTGACGATATTCATCTAATGTAGTAGCCCCTATACAATGTAACTCACCACGTGCCAGCATAGGTTTTAACATATTACCCGCATCCATTGCTCCATCTGTTTTACCAGCTCCAACAATTAGATGCAGCTCATCAATAAATAAGATGATCTTTCCATCGCTGTTTTTAACTTCTTCCAGAACTGCTTTCAAACGTTCTTCAAATTCACCACGATATTTTGCTCCTGCAACCAATGCACCCATATCCAGTGAAAATACGGTTTTATCTTTCAAACCTTCTGGAACATCTCCTCGAACAATACGCTGCGCGAGTCCTTCAACTACTGCTGTTTTACCAACACCTGGTTCTCCAATGAGCACTGGATTGTTTTTTGTTTTACGTGAAAGAATGCGGATAATATTTCGAATTTCCTCATCCCTTCCTATAACTGGATCTAATTTCTGTTCTCTTGCACGTTCTACAAGATCCTGACCATATTTTTTCAGTGTATCATAGGTTGCCTCTGGATTGTCATTTGTCACACGCTGATTTCCTCGAACTGTTGATAATGCCATAAGGAATCCATCTCTGCTAATTCCAAATTCTCTATAAAGATTTTTCAATTCTTTACTGGCATATTTTAAAAGTGAGAGAAACAGATGCTCTACTGATACGTATTCATCTCCCATCTGTCTTGCTTCATCCTCAGCATGGATGAGTACATTATTCAAATCCTGTCCTACAAAAACCTGACCGCCTTGTACTTTTGGTCGTTTTCCTAAAAGTTCTTCTACTCTGTTAATAAAAAGAGTTCCCTGAATGTTCATTTTTTCAAGCAGCTTTAAGATTAGACTGTCTTCTTGTGTAATAAGTGCATATAATAAATGTTCCTGAGCAATTTCCTGATTTCCATAATCATATGCTGTCTTTTCACATGTCTGAACCGCTTGAAGCGAATTCTGTGTAAATTTATTAATGTTCATAAAAAGACCTCCTTTGCCTGTTCATGATAGTTGTTCTATTAACAATATAACAATAGCACCTGCTATTAGCACTGTCAAGAGGTGAGTGCTAATATTTTTGTTATTTTTTTGCAAACCCTTTAAAATCAATGGTTTGCAGTATCTTATTTCTTTTGAAATTGTGATTTTTTCTGTTTTGACACCAATTTGACACCATTTTTTC
>RCNI01001321.1_pt1 | contig 14747 bp, 12 predicted proteins | sample 2041151 | NCBI WGS metagenome assembly RCNI01 (sample SAMN09708214, study PRJNA481090) | feces metagenome | isolation source: feces | place: Antarctica: Albino Rookery | reverse complement strand
GTTCCATCTTTTCCCAGCGAAGGTGTCTGGCGGCAAGGTTGCACAGAATAAACACCAGGGCGTGTTTTAGAAAGTATTTTAAATAGTGGTAATGTTCCAATTAAAATATTTGCTCCTACAATTATTATAAGAGATAATATTGCAGATGTTGTATTTACTAAATATTTTTCATCAAAAACAGGTAATGTATTTAAACTATTCATTATATATGTCATAATTATATACCCTGGCATACTTGCAATTATTGTTATTGCTATAATTTCACCTAAAAATCTTTTACGTATGTCTTTTTTCTTTACACCAATTGCTCTAAGTATTCCTATTTCTTTCACCCTAGAAAGAAATGAAGATCTCATCATTAAATATATTTCGATTAAAGAAATTCCAAGTACTACTCCTGCTGAAATAAGTGTAGTAATTATTGTTTTCTTAATCTCTTCTATATATTTAGTTCTATCTTTTTCATATATATCTATTGCATTTATTTTTTCTTCACTTAATTTTTCTATTGTATTTTGTTTATCACTAGAATTTATTGTATATTTTTTTGCATCTTCTATAACTTTATTGTTTATTGTATTTTTATTTACTAATTTTTCACTATAGTCTCTTTGTGGTTTATAATAACCTACAACTTTTAATTTTTTACCATTAACTGTAGTATCTATTTCCTTATTCAATTTGTTTTCTTCTTTTTCATCTATATTTAATATAGTTTCATAGTCATTAACAGGCTCTTTGCCTTCTACTATTTTAACTTCGTCTTTAATTAAGTTATATTCTATTAAATCTAATTTTGACTCTAATCCACCATTACTATTTGCATCATTTGTATAATAAACGATAGATGGAATTTCCTCTTTAGCTACATATATGCATCTAGATTTTCTATTTGCTATACCAACTATTTTTACTTTTCCATATATATTATTTACTTTTATTTTTAAATCAATAAAGTCTTTTGGTGTAAATATTCCTAAATTTTTAGTATTAAAACGAGAGATAATACGTTGTAATGACACTTCATCTACTACTACTTCCCTTGAATTTTCAGGTAATCTACCAACTATTAAATCTTCTTGTTTTAAAATATCTTTACATGCTATAGAGAAATTAACAGGGTTTTGTTCTCCATAGAATTGTTGATATTCTCCGAGGCTAATAAAAAATCTTCTAAATGCACTTGCTGGTACTACATAATTAACATTTTCTTTATTAGATATTTTGTTATATAAATCTAAACTAGATTTTTCTAATGGTAATTCTAAATCATTTGCTTCTTGTGTTATATATTTTTCTTCTTTTATATTAGTTATTCCAAATATATTATATATTGCATATGATACAAACATTGCCGAAATAACAAATCCTAGTAATAATATTTTTTTCATAAATGGATATTTAAATATTTTTTTAAATCCATAATGTGTTAAACTAAAAATATTATATATAGATTTATACCTTAATTTTTGATTTTTATTTACCATACTATCTAAATCAAAATTACATTTTTCTTGTTCCTCTTTACTTATTTTTTGGTAATGTGAATTTACAAGTTCCATACTTGAATTTTCATCTATTACTTCTACTTTCTTATTTGTATTACTTTGTATATATATATTTCCGTTTCTTACAACTAAATTTATATCTAGGTTTTCTTTATTATCACTATAGTAATCTATTTTTATATCTTCTGATATGAATCTTTTCTTTACATCCATATCTTTTAAATATATTTTATTATCTAATCTATAATCTAAATCTTCTGGTATATCATTTTCTCTATCATTTACTATCTTACCATCTACTATATCTATAATTCTAGTTGCAAAAAAGTTTGCTAAATCTTTTTCATGTGTTACTAATATAACTAATTTTTCTTTAGATATTGCTTTAATTATTTTCATTACTTCTAAAGAATTTTTACTATCTAGGTTTCCAGTAGGTTCGTCTGCAATTATGACATTTGGATTTTTTACTATTGCTCTTGCTATAGCAATTCTTTGTCTTTGTCCTCCAGATAACATAGTTGGATATCTATATTTATATGTTTCCATTCCTACTTTTTCTAAAACATAGTCTACTCTTTTTTCTATTTCTTTTTTATCTTTTATTCCTTGCATTTTTAAAACAAGTGCTACGTTTTCAAAGATAGTCATTTCATCTATTAATAAGAATTTTTGAAATATATATCCTATATTTAAATTTCTTATTTTATCTGTTTTAGAAGAAAATTTACTATTTATTTTTTTCCCATTTACAAATATTTTTCCTTTATTTACTTTATCTAGTCCGCCTATTGCATTTAATAACGTTGTTTTACCAGAACCTGATTCTCCAAGTATAGCTACAAGTCCTGTTTTTCCCATTTCTAAACTTGTATTATTTATTACATGTATTTGATTTTTTTTAAATCTATTAAAATACTTATTTACATTTTCTACTTTTATCATAATTACACCTCCTCACTATATGTTCCTATTGCTGTTTTTTTATATAATTCTTTTGAATACTTTTTAGAAATTAATAATGTTAATATTGTTAATATTACATATAATATAATAATTTCTTTTATATTTATAAATTCTGCTAAAGATATTAAGAATGTATTTTTTATATATGTTTCTTTAATTGCATATATAATACCTAGCATAACAAAATATGCTATAGTTTGTACAGTTATAAGTTCTATAGTAAGAAGTTGTTTAACAACTTTTTTACTTGCTCCTAACATTCTAATTGTTGCAAAATATACATTTCTTGATTTAAATACTATTTTTATTAAGAAGTATGATATAAAGAATACTCCGAATAATACTATTATAGTAAATATTATACTTATTACTTTAGACATTGCTACATATTCTGGTGATGGTACTGTTTTAGTATCTTTTATTGCTAATGATTTTAAATTTAAATTAGCAAGTTCTTTTTGTACTTCTTCACACATTTCTATATCTTTTACGAACACACTACTTTGATAAGTATCTGTTGTTACAAGCGTATTATAATCTTCTGGATTTATATATAAAAAAGTTATATATGTATCATTAAAATCTACTCCTAATAATTCTTTTATATTATCTTTTTTATATACATTTTTTATTTCTAATTCTTTATTAGTAATTTCTTGATAATACTTAGAAGTTATTTTTACTTTTTGTCCTATTGAATTTCCCTTTGGTGCTTCTAAGTTAAACATTTCTGGAACATATACACAACCTTTAGGTACTTTATCTGATTTAATTAATTTAACATTTAATAACCTATCTTGGTATAAGCAATCTTGTGTTGAAACACTTTCTTTTTCTTTCTTAGTTATTTCCTCTATTTTATTTGGAGTACAACATAACTCTGCATTCCAATTTGAATCTTCTTTATATTTTATTCCAACTACTTCTAATTTTATTTTTTCAAATTGACTTAAATTAAAAGACATTTTTTTATTTAATATTTCATCTTCTGTAAATTGAAATTGATTTTTATTTAATTTTATAACTATTTCATTATCATTTTTAGGCATTCTTCCTTTATCTACATTTTTAACTTCATCTAATGACCTTATATAACCATATATATATGGTGATTCTTCTGAATCTAAGTTAAGTTCTAAACTTCTATCGTATTTTACTACTCTATCTACTCCATTTATTTTCTTTATTTTTTCTAGAGTATCATCTGTAATTTTTTTATCTTCTTTATCTTTTATTACTATTCTATTATCACTTTGGTCATGGAACCTATAATTATTATATTGTTCTTTTACATCTGCTTGTGCTTTAAGAAATAATGAGTATTCCATTGTAACTGCTAAAGTTATAAATAAAAATATAGCAAACAGTAATAAAAATTTTGGTAATAGATTAAATGTATTTCTAAAACCTAAAATAAACTTATTAAATAAATTTATGTCTTTATTCTTAGCAGATTTCATTCTTTGTGGTTCTTTTCTTTCAAATACTGTATCTTCTATTATTCTACCATCATGCATTTTTATTTTTCTTGTTACTACATCTTGCACTTGTTCATAATTATGTGTAACTATTATTACAAGTTTTTCTTTAGATAATTCTTTTAATAAAGATATAACTTGTTTTGCAGATTTAGAATCTATATTACCTGTTGGTTCATCTGCTATTATTATAGGGCTATTTTTTATTAATGCTCTAGCTATTGCAACTCTTTGTTTTTGTCCTCCAGATAATTTAGAAACTTTTGTATTTTTATATTTTGTTAAACCAACTGTTTCTATCATTTTAAGGATTTTTTCTTTTGTTTCTTTTTTAGAATAACCATTTAATTTTGTAACAAGCTCTATATTTTGGTATACTGTATAACTGTTTACAAGATTAAAATCTTGGTATATGTTACTTATATATTTTTTTCTATATTCTTCAAAATCTTGCATTGTATAATGACTTGTTTTTTCGCCATTTACATACATTTCTCCTTCTTCGTATGAATCTAAACCAGATAGTACATTTACTAAAGTAGATTTTCCACTTCCGCTTTCCCCTACTATTGCTACGAATTCCCCAATGTTTAATTTTAAATCTATTTTTCTAAATCCTGATGCTATAACTCCTTTATTATAGTAATATTTAGAAACTTTTTTCAATTCTAACATATAACCCCTCCTTTTTATATTTTGATTATACACTAGAAATTTAAATATAACTAGTATTTTTACAAAAATATAACAAAAAGCAAATAAAAAAAGAGATTTTTTAAATCTCTTCTATATTTCACAAACTTTAATAAAATCAAAGCCTTGTAAATTAGCATCTTCAATTTTATTTTTTAATTCTTCTGTAACAAATACTTTACTTCTTTTTTCTTCTTCTATTTTAAATATTTTTTCATTTTCTATTTTACTTTTTAAAAAAGCATATTTTTCAAAGAAAAATCTAATTCCACCTGGAAGTGTATCATAAACAGAATTTTCTTCATCTAATGCATTTATTACATTTACTATATTCATTGCATAATATTTAGTTTCTTCCACATTCATTTCTAAAAATTCAACATCTTTTTCTAACTGTTTTTTTAATACTTCTGCCGCTTTTTTACTTACTACTGGAACTTGAAAAGAAAGATCTAAAGCATCTTTCATTTCAATATTATCTATTTTCTTCATATCAATTGGTTTCCAAATATGTTTTAGTTTTTTTCCTTTAAAGTCTACTTTTCTATAGTCTTTAATTTCTTTAGGTAATATTCCAGCAGTCTTTTTTGTAGATAACATATATACTTTCATATTATATATCCTTTAATAAATGTGAATTTAAATATTTACATCTGAATTTTTTAGTAACTCCACAACCTGCACATTTTTCACTACATTTTGGTGTAGTTGTTTCTGAAATTGCAAGTTTATATTCTCTTTGTAAAAATTCTTTTGTAACTCCTACAAATATATTATCCCATGGTAATTTATCTTCTAAGTTTAATTTTCTAGAAGCATAGCTTTGAGGGTCTATACCACATTTTTCAAAAGCATCTAACCATGCTTTTTCATTAAACATTTCATCCCAACTATCAAACTTAGCACCATTTTTATATGCATTATAAATTACTTCTGCTATTTCTTGTCCTCCACGAGATATAACAGCTTCCATCATAGAAACTTTAGATTCATGCCAGTTATATTTAACTCCTGGAATTCTAAGTTTAGCTTTTAAATAATTTTGTTTTCTTTCTACTTCTTCCATACTATCTTGTCCAAACCATTGGAATGGAGTATTTGGTTTTGGTACAAATGTAGAAGTACTTACTGTTATATTGCATCTTCCATGTCTTTGTTCTTTTGGAAGTGAATAATATAAATCTATTAAATCTTGTGCAATTTCTACTATTCCATCTAAATCTTCATATGTTTCAGTTGGAAGACCTATCATAAAGTAAAGTTTTAATGTATTCCATCCATTTTCAAAAGCAAGTTTTGCAGATTTTAATATATTTTCTTTTGTTATATTTTTATTTATAACATTTCTAAGTCTTTGACTTCCTGCTTCTGGTGCAAATGTAAGTCCACTTTTTCTTACCTCTTGTACTTTTTTAAGTAAATCTACACTCATTGTATCTATTCTAAGAGAAGGAAGTGAAATACTTACTTTCTTTTCTTCACTTAAATTTAATAAATTTTGTGCTAAACTTAAAAAAGCTGGATAATCACTTGTAGAAAGTGAACATAGTGATATTTCATCTATACCTGTATTTTGCAGACTAAGTTTAGCTTGTTTAGTTAACGTATCTACCGATTTTTCTCTAACCGGTCTATATATATATCCAGCTTGACAAAATCTACATCCATTTTTACATCCTCTAAATACTTCTAATGCAATTCTATCTTGTACTATTTCTGTACTTGGAACAACAAATTTAGTAGGAAAACTTACACTGTCCATATCTTTTATTATTCTTTTATATATCATATCATCTTCTGTATGAATAGTTGGAATATATACTCCTTGTATATCTTTTATACTTTCTAAGTATTCTCTTTTTGGAAGATTTTTTTCTTTCCATACTAAATATTTAGCAATTATTTCATCAAAAATTTCTTCTCCTTCTCCAATTAAAAAGAAATCTATAAATTTAGAAATTGGTGCTGGATTACAAGCACAAGGTCCTCCTGCTATTACAAAAGGAAATTCTTCTGTTCTATCTTTTGCATATACAGGAATACCTGCTAAATCTAACATATTTAATATATTTGTATAACTCATTTCATATTGAAGAGTAAATCCAATCATGTCAAACATAGTAAGTGGATCTTTGGATTCATGTGCATATAATGGAATATTATTTTTACGCATTGCTTCTTCCATATCTGGCCATGGTGCATATACTCTTTCACACCAAGTATCATTTCTTTTATTTAATACATCATAAAGAATTCTAATTCCTATGTTTGCCATTCCTATTTCATATACATCTGGAAATGAAAACGCAAATCTAAATTTAACATCATCTTTATGTTTTATAACTTGATTATATTCTCCTCCTACATATCTTGCAGGTTTTTGTACATTTCTTAATATATCTGAACTTAATTTTACCATCTTTTTCTCCTTTTAACTCTAGCATTTATTATACCATAGCTAACAGTTTTTTTCAATAATTAAATGACAAGCTAAACATATCTTTAATTCCATTATACATATAATCTTTTATTTCAAGTTTACGTATATCTCTTTTTAACCTAACTTCTTTTCTGTATATAACCTCTTTATCTAATAACAACTCTATTTCTCCAATTACTGTTCCTTTTTCTAGTGGAGCTATTATTTTAGGTATAAACTCTTGTTTAACTCTAATATTTTCTTTTTCTGCATTTCTTAACGGCAATACAAGATTACCTCTTATATAATCTTCGTATTTTAAAATATCCCCTTTTTCTACATCTAAACTCACATACCATTTCATTTGTTTAGATATATCTATAAGTTGGTAATTATCTAAGCAATAATTAATAACTTCTAAAGCTTCATTAAAACGTATATCTGTAGTTTCACTTCCAAGTACTATGCAAATAACTTCTAAGTCACCTCTTTTAGCAGATACAGCAAGACATCTATTTGCTCCATTTGTAAAACCTGTTTTCCCTCCAGTTATATACGGATATTTATGTAGTAATCTATTTGTATTTTTTAAGCTTTTATTAAAACTACCAAAGTTTATATCTATTGTTTTTGTACCTAGTATCTCTGCTATTTTTTTATTTTTTAAAGCATAGTTCATTATTTTTGCCATATCCATACAAGTAGAATAATGATTTTCGTTATCTAAACCATGTGGAGTTACAAAATTACTATCTTTTGCTCCTATTTCTTTTGCTTTCCTATTCATTTCTTTGCTAAAATTTTCTACACTTCCAGATACTCCTTCTGCAAGACATATTGCACAATCATTTCCAGAAGAAAGAAGTAATCCATATAATAAATTTTTAACCTTTACTTTTTCTCCACTCTTTATTCCAACTGTAGATCCACCTACTCCTGCTGCTTTTTTAGATACTAAAAATTCTGTATTTATATCTACTTTTTCACATACAACTATAGCTGTCATAAGTTTAGTTAAACTTGCTATTTTTCTTTTTTCGAATCCCCCTTTATTAAATAAAACTCTTTCTGTTTTTCTTTCTATACATATTATATTATTGCTTTGAAATTTATCATTTGCAGCAAATATTTTTAAATTTAATGTTATTAACAACATACAAATGATTACCTTTTTTAACATATTATCACCTTTTTAATTATATGAAAAACTATAATAAAATATAATTGACTTTTTATACTTTTACTTATAAATTATTACTTGAGCTTTATATATATCATATTGTTAATTTAAATTTCCATATTTTTTCGCACTACCTTTGTTATATTTATCATTAACATTTTATTTTGATTATAATAAACAAAAAAGGTAGTTATTAAAACTACCTTTATTTTATTTCAGAATTTTTTTTAAATAAATAAGTAATAACTGCTCCAAATGCAAACATTGCACATATTGCTGCAAATGTAAATGCAAATTCTGTTGCTATATATAAAATTGCATAAACTGCCATTACTATTAAATATTCAATTGCTTTACTTCTTGCTTTTAATTTATTAGTTATATATTTTGCTATATATCCACCTGTTATTGTTAATGACATAGATATAGTTGCAATAAATAAACCAATATATAATGCAAGAATTGCTATGGCTATATTTGTAAATCCTACTGTCATTAATAATATAGCAAGGAACATTATTGGCATTACTAGAATAAATGTTGTAAGTGAAACTAACATTACAAATCCAAAATTATTAGTAACTTTGTTTTCAAATTTAGAAACTATTTTTTTCTTTCCTAATTCCTCAAATAAGTAATATAGTATTGAAGCTGTTAATACAGCTACTGCTATATTTCCTATTACTACTAAATTTTCTTCTTTTTCTTTTTCTAGTTCATTTACTTCTACTTTTGCATTAGGATAAACATATTTAGCATTTAAATTTTTATTATATGTTTTAAAGAATACTTCTCCTTTTATTTTATTTGCATCTATATCTAGCTGTTCTACTTTTAATCTAACATCTTTATCTACATTTCCTTTTAATGTAAATTTATTTACACTTCCAAGTAAATTTTCTTTTACTTTTCCATTTACAATTAAATTTTTAGAATATGTACATACTTCATTAACTTCCGCTTTTTCTGCTATTTCTAAATTTTCAGAAAGGTTAATTAAAAGTCCATTTATTTTTCCTTCCACTCTTACATTAGGAGCACTAACAATAACATTTTGCATTTCTCCTTTAATTACAACTTCTTCTCCTGCTGTAACAAAATATACACCAGATAACTTACTAGATATTTCTACATTACTTGCAGAAAACAGTACACCTGATTTATTTGTATCTGTATCCATTACAATTTTTTTAGAAGTCATTCTAACAAATGGTAATGTTATTTTAGATGCCTGACTTGCTGTATAGTTACTTTCATCTGCTCTAAAATCTATTATATTTGTATCCGAAAAAGCAAATACATTAGTTAAGCATGTAATAACTAATACTAGAGTTATTAATATTTTCTTTTTCATTTAAATTCCTCTTTTCTATATAGGTATATTTTATACTATCACCTAAAAAAAGTCAACAAAAAAAATGAGCGAAAATTCGCTCAAATTTTAAATAAATCTAGTAGCATAAGATTTACTAGCCTCATTTTTTAAATTTTCAATTATAGAATAATCTGACTGACATAGATTATTATTAATACCTCTACCTATCTCAATTATATCATTCTTTCTACCATGAAAATCTGAACCTACTGTAGTAATTAAATTAAGTTGTTGTGCTACTTCTTTAAAAAATGCTGTTGCTTCTATTCCAGTAAAAGATGTTGATACTTCTATTCCTCTAAGTCCTGCTTTTTTAAACTCTTTTACAAGTTTAATAAACTCATCTTTTTCTTCATTTGTAATAACACCATGATTATGGACAATACGCATACTAGCAGGATGTGCTAGAACTGGAACTCCACCCATTTTATTTAGCTCACGTAAAAGTTCTATCGGTGAAGGCTTAATTCTTCTTATTATTTCACCATTTATTTGGCTAAGATATATATCATATGCATCGTCAACATCTTTTGCTATTCCTTTTTTAATTAATACTTTAGCTAAATCATAACGACCTATACTCTTAGGATTACGAGAATATTTTTTTATTTCTTCTTCTTTTAATTTAATTCCTATTGAGTTTAAGTGATGTATCATAGTTGATACATATTTTTCTCTAGCATCTTCGTATTGATTTAAGATTTTATATAACTTAGAATTGTTAGGATAGTAAACAAGAATATGACATTTTTTCTTTTTAGGATATCCAAGCTGTGTAAGATCTGTACCAAGCTCTACTGCTGGAATAATTTCTATCCGTCCCTTTGAAATTTCTTTTGCTAATTTATATGAACTTATATTATAATGCTCAGCAAAAGCTAAAACGGATACATCGTTTTTTAAAGCCATATCTATAACTTGTTTAACATTATATCTACCGTCAGATTTTACACTGTGGACATGCAAATCTATATACATAATAATTCCTCCTAAATATTTATTTCAGAGTTTCTAATTTTCTATACTTAATATATACCACACTTAATATAAAAATGCAACAAAATATTATATTTTTTTTATTAATTTAATTTATCTATATCTTTTAACATGTTAGTTGCAAACACTCCATATCCTTTTGTTGGGTCATTTAGAAAAACATGTGTTACAGCTCCTACAAGCTTTCCATCTTGAATTATTGGAGAACCACTCATTCCTTGTACTATTCCACCTGTTTTTTCTAATAATCTTTTATCTGTTATTTTAATAATCATATTTTTATTACTAGTAGAATTTAAAAGTACTTTTTCTATTTCAATTTCATATTTTTCTTTTTTATTTCCTTCTATAACACAAATTATTTCTGCCTTTCCTTCTTTTATTTTATCTTTATTTGCTATTTCTAGTTCTTCTTGATTTTCTAAATATTTAAAATCTGTTATTTTCCCATATATTCCATACTCGGTATTTAAATTAATTTGTGCTACTAAATCATTTGTAAGAGTTCCTTTTAAATCTCCTGGTTTTCCTTTATATCCTTTATTTATATCTAATATACTAGTTTTTACAAGACCACCTGTTAAAATTGGAAGAATATAATTATTTTTTGTCTCTGTTATTCCATGTCCAAGTGCTGCAAAATTATTAGTTTCTTTATCTATAAATGTTATTGTACCAACCCCTGCACTACTATCTTTTACCCAAAGTCCTAATTTATATTCATCAAACATAACAGATTTAACTGGTTTTATATATGTTATATGTGTTTTATTTTCTCTCATTACTTTAAGTTTCATCTTTTCACCATTACTTTCTTTTGTTTTTTGCATTAACTCTACATTTGTTTCCACTTTAGCATCATTTACTTCTAAAATTATATCCCCTATTTTTAAATCTACTCCATCTGCTACATATACTTCACCTTCTTGTGTTTGAATAGTATCAAAACCCATAACAAGTACTCCAGAAGCTAAAAGTTTTATTCCACATGCATTTCCAGATACAATTACTTTTCGAGTTTTTTCTACTTTATCTCCAGAAGTTTTTACAAATTTATTTTTTCTAATTACGAACATACAAGTTATAAGCATTATTAAAAGTATAACTAAAGCTATTTTTCTTTTCATATTTTCTCCTAACCTATATTAACACCTAGTATTCCTCCAATTACACCTGCAAGTGTAGATACTAAAAAATATATTAATATATTAAAGTTTACTAGTGGATTTAAATATACTAAACTATTAATTACATATAATATTAAAATAAACAAAAGACCAAATATTCCACCATGTATCAACCCTTTTTCTTTTATTTTTCTAGCATTTAAAGTTGAACCTATTAATACTGAAATTATTACAGATAAAAATACAAATGTAAGAAGCATTGTATCTTTTATATTAGTATATGTAAGAATTGCAGAAAATATAAATAACAATCCTAAACATAATACAAATGAAATTAATAAATTTTTAAAATATATTTTTACTTTTTCCATAACTACCTCCATTTTTAATTAATTATATGTACAAATTTTTAAATATATGCTACAATATTACCTGAGGAGTGATAAATATGTTAGAAAATAAAATTGCTCTTGTTACAGGCGGAGCAAAAGGCATAGGAAAAGCTATAGTAGAATCATTAGTTTCTAAAGGTTATTTTGTATATTTTACATACAATACTTCTAGCATCCTTGCAGAACAATTAGAAAAAGATTTAAATAGAGGTGGTACATTTGTTAAAAAAATAAATGTAGACATTACTAAAGAAGATATGGTAAAAGATATGATTTCTGAAATAGAAAAAGAAAATAAAAATATAGATGTACTTGTAAATAATGCAGGTGTTGCACTATCTAAGTTATTTACAGATTGTGATATGGAAGATTACCAAAATGTATTTGGAGTAAATGTTTTTGGTACTTTTCTTGTTACTAAATACGTTGCTAAAAATATGGTAAAACGTCACAATGGTAAAATTATTAATATTACTTCTATTTGGGGAGATTGTGGTGGTTCTTTTGAAACTGTTTATTCTGCATCTAAAGCATCTTTAACTGGATTTACAAAAGCTTTAGCTAAAGAACTTGGACCATCTAATATAACAGTTAATGCTATATCTCCAGGATTTATTAAAACAGATATGACTAAATGTTATACAGAAGATGTTATAGAAGGAATTAAAGACGAAATTCCTCTTATGAGAATAGGAACTCCAGAAGATGTTGCAAAAGGTGTATTATTCTTTGTAGATAACGACTATGTAACTGGACAAACTCTTTCTGTAAATGGTGGTTGGAATATATAACAAAAAAAGATGAGAATAATCTCATCTTTTTTTATTTTAAGCTAAATTTTCTGATAATTTATGCACAAAATCATAACATAATTCAGAATAATTTTCATCAAGCATTTTAATAATATATGACATATCACCTGTTTCTTCTACTGTTACACTATAATTTTTATCATATTTATCTATTACCTTTACAGTATATTTATATTTTCTACTTTGTTTTGTTGATAATGCAATTTCATATCCAGTAAATCCACATTCTTTTATTAATTCTACTATCATAATTCCATTTAATTTTTTCATATTTCTTCCTCCAAATTATTGTGAAGATTTTTTTTAATTTACAATTACTATTATATCACATTTTTATGTTAATTTCAATCCTTTTATTATTTCTTTTATACTATCTATTATATAATCTACATCCTCTTTAGTATTTTCTTCTCCAAGTGTTATTCTAATACTTTCTTTTGCCTCTTTATTTAAAAGACCTATTGCCTTTAATACATGTGAAGGTGTTTCTTGTTTAGAGTTTAGAATTACATGCACTTCCAGCAGATACATATATATCTTTTAAATCAAGCTTTAATAACATATCTGATGCTAAAATTCCTTTTATTTGTATATTTATATTACCTGGTAATCTATTTTCTCTATCACCATTTAAAACTACATTATCTGTTTCTTTTAATATTCTATCTAAAAAATATTCTCTAAGAGAAAGTACATTTTTAGAAACTTCATCTTTATTTTCTTCTAAAAGTTCTACTGCTTTTGCAAAACCTACTATTGCTGGCACATTTTCTGTCCCTGCTCTTTTATTTTTTTCTTGATGTCCTCCATCTTGTATTCTAATAAAATTTATATTTTTTCTTACATATAGCATTCCTATTCCTTTGGGTCCATATAACTTGTGTGAAGATATACTAAGTGAATCTATATTTTGTTTTTCAACATCTATTTTTAAAAATGGCATCGCTTGTACTGCATCTGTATGAAAAGCAATTCCTCTATTTTTAGCTAATTCACCTATCTTTTCTATATCTTGTATTGTACCTATTTCATTATTTGCATACATTATACTAATTAAAATGGTTTTATCTGTTATTTTATTTTTTAAATCTTTTATATCTATTCTTCCATTTTTATCTACATCTAAATAAGTTATTACAAAACCTTCTTTTTCTAATGCTTTTACACTTTCTAAAACAGCTAAATGTTCTATTTTAGTAGTTATAATATGATTTCCTTTATATTTATTTGCACGTGCTATTCCTTTTATAGCTAAATTATCTGATTCTGTTCCACCAGAAGTAAAATATATTTCCTCTTCTTTTGCATTAATACTTTTTGCTAATATTTTTCTTGCTTTTTCTAATGCAATACTAGATTCTTTTCCTAGTGAATAGTTAGAAGAAGAATTGCCATACTTAACATCTAAGTATGGCAACATTTCTTCTATTACAGATTTTTTCACATACGTTGTAGCACTATGATCTGCATATACTTTTTTATTCATATTTCCTCCTATACAAAATGTTACATACTAAGAGTTTCCTCTTATATATTATATTATTTTTTTAGGATTTGGTTAATTATTTAATATTTTCTACACAGTTTTTACAAAGATTTAAATGTTCTCTATTTAGTCCTACACTTCTAGAATGTTTTAAACATCTAGCACATTTTTCTCCATCTGCTTTTAATATTTTTATTTTTTCCTTTCCATCTAATACTTCAAAATTTGAAACTACTAACATTTGTTTCAACAATTCTTTATTTGTTAATATAAATGACTTTTCTTCTTCTTTTTCTGTATAATATACAACTTTTC
>RCNI01002452.1_pt1 | contig 14753 bp, 16 predicted proteins | sample 2041151 | NCBI WGS metagenome assembly RCNI01 (sample SAMN09708214, study PRJNA481090) | feces metagenome | isolation source: feces | place: Antarctica: Albino Rookery | reverse complement strand
TTCCAGAGCAAGGGATTTAAAAAGTGTGCTGTGATTTCCTCTTATATTCCCCAGGCTGGTGATCTGAGAACAGATACGGTCAGCAACGATGAGGAAACTGAAACAGAGGAGAAGTATAACACCTATCTGAAGATGATTGGTGTCGATCCTACAGAGGACAAGACGCAGATTGCCAGCAAGCTGGAGGATTTTGAGGCCGAGGCAAAGCGGAAGTTTGTAGAAGAGCCTGCCAATATGAAGCTGCTGATTGTGGTTGATAAGCTACTGACTGGCTTTGATGCGCCTCCGTGTACCTACTTGTACATAGATAAAGCAATGCATGATCATGGGCTTTTCCAGGCAATCTGCCGCGTTAATCGTCTGGATGGCGAGTCCAAGGATTTCGGTTATATCGTAGACTATAAGCAGCTCTTTGGTGATTTGGCAGATGCCATGAATAAATACACTTCCGGAGCTTTTTCCTCCTATGAGGAGGAAGACGTTGACGGTCTGCTGAAAGGCCGGACAGTGGAAGCAAAAAAGTATTTTGAAGACACTTTGGAGGAGCTGAATACCCTATGTGAAGGTGTGGAAATGCCCAGAGATGAGCTGAATTATATTCACTATTTCTGTGGCGAAAGTGGCATTTCAGAGGATCAGGATGAAGCATTTATCCGTATTCGGGAAAAGCTATATAAGTTGATATCCAGATTGATCCGTGCCTTTGCTGAGTTGAAGCCAAGAATGGCAGAAGTGGACTATACACTGGAAGAGCAAGCGGATCTTGAAAAGAAAGTAACCTTCTATATTGAACTGAAGGACACCATTGGCCGTGCCAGCGGTGACTTTATAGACTTAAAGGCTTATGAACCTGGTATGCGGTATTTGATTGATACCTATATCTCTGCGGATGATTCTCAACCCATTGGTAATATGGAAGATTTCACACTTCTGGATTTTATCCTTTCCCAGAAAGAAAAGCTGGGTAATGACAAGGATAAAAAGGGACAGGACAGTTCTGCAGAAACCATTGAGAACAACATTCGTAAGAAAGTTGTTGAGCGTATGGTGATCAATCCGGCATATTATAATAAGATGTCTGAGATTCTGCAGCAGTTGATTGAAGAGCGCAAAAAAGGTGTTATTAAATATGGGCAGCTTTTAGATGCTTATATGAAGCTAGCCAAGGATGTAGAAAAACCAGAGGATAATTTAAGATATCCTGAGTCAATCAGGGACAGCAGTGCAAAGTGTTCACTTTACGACAACTGTGGAGAGGATGAGAAACTGGCGGTGAGGCTTCATAATGCGGTTATGAAGGCTAAAATGAATGGCTTCAGGAATAATCCGGTAAAGGAAAATAGGATAAAGCATGCTCTTTATTCCATCCTGAAGGACGAAGATGAAGTCGAACGGATCTATCAGATTGTCGTAGAACAAGAGGAATATTAATGGGAATTATAGTTGCTAATATTCCAATTGAAGTGGTCAAGAAGAATATTAAAAATATGCATCTGTCGGTTTTGCCTCCTGATGGTAAAGTCCGGGTTTCTGCTCCGGAAACTTTGTCTGACGAAGCTATTGCAATGTTTGCCCGGATCAATATCAGCTGGATCAGAAAACAGCGTGAAGTTTTTAAAAATCAGCCAAGACAGACGGAACGGGAATATGTATCCGGCGAAACCATGTATGTTTGGGGAAAGCAGTACTACCTACAGGTGGAATATAGCTATCAAGGTAATTCCTTGATTTTGAGTGGTGATCGGGCTATTCTGACAGTCCGTAAAGAAAGCACAGCCAAACAGCGTGAGAACTATGTGCATGAATGGTATCGCGCAATTCTGAAGGCTGAGGTGGAGAAATACCTTCCTAAATGGGAAAAACTGACAGGGCTACACTGTAGCAGTTGGCAGACCAAATACATGACCACAAAATGGGGAAGCTGCAATGTGAAAAGCCATAAGATCTGGTTAAATGTTCAGCTGGCTCAGAAGCCTACGGAGTGTCTGGAATATGTGATTCTTCACGAATTGGCCCATACCAGGGTAAAAGATCACGGCCCGGAATTTGTGGCAATCTTGGATAAGTATATGCCATACTGGAGAGATACGAGAAAGCTTTTAAATGATTTGAAGCTAGATTATCTGGGAACGGAAAGATAATAAAAAGATAGATGAGGTGTTACTGGTGGCTCAGAAAATAGTTGATAGTAAAGCATATCCTTTAAAAGAATTGTTTTCAGATAAATTTGACGTTGACTTTTATCAGAGAGAATATGTCTGGCAGCGCAAGCAGCTGGAGGATCTCATTGGGGATCTGGCAACTGAGTTTTTAAAGAACTGGAATGAGGGAGATACTCTTGAGCAAATTAGAGAGTATGATCCGTATTTTATGGGTGAAATTGTCCTATCCTTACAGGAGGGAAAGCGAAGCTCTATTATTGACGGTCAGCAGAGAATTACGACATTCACATTGCTGCTTATTTATCTTCTTAAAACCTACGGTCATCTTCAAAAGTTCCCTAGGTCTGATATAGAAAAGCTCATTTACAGCGATGACTTTGGAACGCCCAGATTCAACCTGGACATTCCTGAACGCAAAGAGTGCATGCTTTCTTTATTTGAAAATGGTGCCTATACCGTTCAGGAGAATGACATTATTTCTGTGAAGAATATCGTAGACAGATACCATGATTTTGCTGAGTGCTGGAACGAAAAGATTGACGAACATAACGTTGTTAACTTCGTTTATTGGATTAAGGAAAAGGTCATTTTCTCTAAAGTATGGACCAATAGCGACGATTTTGCGTATGTCATTTTTGAAACAATGAACGACCGTGGCCTTTCACTGACTCAGGTTGAAATGCTCCGCAGTTATTTGCTTGCAAATATTGATGCGGAGGATAGAGAGGCGGCAATGGATGAGTTTGATGAGGTTGTGAAGCTCCTTGTAAACATCAAGCTTAACTCTAAATCTAAGGCAGAATTTGAATTCTTCAAAATGTATTTTAGAGGACACCTGGCCCAAGATTTCTCTCAAAGCAAAAATTCTAATTCTGATTTTACCAGGATAGGTAAGGAATTTCATCGTTGGGTTAGAGATAACAGCCTGCAGCTGGGATTAAGAGAGTCAAAAGATTTTCGCGCTTTCATTTCTAAAATATCATATTTTGCCAGAGCTTACTCAAAGATAAATGACCTTGTGATCAGCCGTAATACTAAAGATTATTTATATTTGATTGTGAATAGTGATTATGGTTTCACGCTTCAGCCTGCACTGATACTTGCGGCCATTAAATACGGAGATACACCCGATGTGGTCAATCAGAAGATCAAGATCGTGTCTAAATACCTGACTAAAGTCTTATCCTGGAGAGTTTGGAACCATTGGATGATTGCCCAGAGCTCCTTAGAAACACCTGTTTATGACTTATGTAAGAAAGTCAGAAACATGGATGTGGAGACATTAAGAAGCACACTGGATTCTGATCCGATTGATCTCCCTGAATTAAATAATTCTCCTACTCTCAATCAGCAGAATAGGACAAAATTAAAGGTGCTTATTTCGTTAATTACGGAAATCGTCGCAAATAACGCTGGTACACCTGACTATATGTTGAATCGGAAAAACATTGAAGTAGAACATATCTGGTCAAATCATTTCTCACAGCATACCGATGAGTGTAAGGACGAAACTGATTTTGCAACAGTCCGAGACAATATCGGCGATTTGTTGGTACTTCCTAAGAGTTTTAATGCATCCTATGGTGATAATACTTACGAGGAAAAAGTGGTTCAGTATTTTGAACAGAACATTCTGGCACAATCTTTAAATCCTAATAAGTATCATAATAATCCTGGCTTTATCCACTTTATGGAAAATAGCGGATTACCTTTTAAGCCTTACACAGAATTCAAACGTGATTCTGTAGCAGAGCGCGCAGATTTATACAGACAGATCCTACTTTGGAATTGGCAAAAATCATAATTAGAAATATGATAAGCCAGGAGATCAACCTTTGGTGGCCTCCTGGCTTTCATATATGCAGAAAATATGTTTTTTAGTTCCGTTGTTCAGAGGTAACGACGGAGCACGGTTAATGAGAGAATTGCTTCACCATATTCATGAGGTCATACATGCACCCGTTAATTTATCTGCAATGACCAAAATCAGTGCTGTTTTTCACTTGTGTTCACACTCAGACTCATGTCCTACTTCCTCCGCAAGTATAGATTCTAATCGCTTGATATATTCTGGATAGTTGTTTTTAAATAGTAAATATTCTTTATTCGATTTTCTCACCAGTATAGTGGAATAAATAAACATACCTACACCTAATAGGCACGCCACAATGGATACTCCTATAGATATGCGTTTTACGACTTGTAAGTGATTCTTTTCTTCTTTCGGAATGTTCCTAATTGTTAATTTTGGTAACCCTGATATTTTATGTCCGTAATGAATTGTATTTGCGCTTCCTACAGTAATAATATTCAGAGTAAAGGTATCTCCTTGATTTAAAAATAGGTCAGATATGCTTAGTACAGGTCCTTCGATGTCAGCTTTATCCACAAATTCATCCCATAAATCTTTATTTGATGCTGTAATTATGCTGGCTTTTACAATTTGTTGTGTCCCTTCAAAATTGATTGACAATGGTTTTTTGAAATCAGCATTTTCAATAGGCTCATCACCAGTATTTTCTATTGTTATACTATATAAAAATGGATTTTCAACTCTCTTTTCTTTATAAATAATTTTAAAATCATCCTCCTTGTTTGTTTGAATAAAAAGAGGCTGACCAAAGTTTATAGTGCAGGTAAGTTCTTTTTGAGGAAGATTACTTACTTCAACTTTTGGAGATGGTAATACCCAACTTAACCCCCAGCCAATAAGAGAGCCTAGAACTGCTGTTGCGATGAGCGATGCTGCAATATGTTTTCGACACTTTTCCAAAATGGTTTTTAATTTACTCATTTTTACATTCCTTCTGGTTCTCTGATAAAAACTCCATAATATTGCGGATATTGTAATTCAATATATGACGGATTTACATAAGGATAACTGTTGTGAAATCCTCATATTTTATAATTTCCTATTATTTATAGCTGCTTTATTACTGCCGGACAAACATTTGTTTCGTTTGAACTTCAACTAATCAGTAGTTATACAAGATTATAAGAAGGTTACTAACAGATTAGTTATATTCTATATTATGACATAAATTTAATTAGAAATCAAATAAGATATTCGCTATATACATATTACGTTACGATTTCGCAATCCCATAAGCAAGAAGTTAAATCAGTGGTATTGATATTAAACCTATATTTCGCTATTTAATATTAAAGCCCACAAAAGGCAGAACTAAAGCTCCCCCTTTTGTGGGCGTGTATCACCATATTGTTTTTTGTAAAGGCCTATTTCTGGATTGTGGTTTTTATGTTTGCTTCTACTTCTTTCTGCATTTTCATACCGGCTGAAAAGCCGAAGGTGAAATAGGCTTCGCACTCTATGAGCTTGGCAGTATATATGTGGCGCATCATAACATCCAGCAGGGTAGTGTCGTCCTTGGAGAGCTTCTTAGCAAGCTGATCTCTGAGATCACAGACCTCTTTATTGATTTTTTTGTAGACCGGGTCATCCGGCACTACCAGATCTAAGGGAGTGAAATTGCCTCTGAAAATGGATTCCAGGATCATTGGATTTCCTCCTTTCATTTATCATTTAATGCTAGTCAAGAGGGGAGTAGTCAGTGTATTTTCGCAGATAGTCTCCAATCTCGCCGCTGAGAACCAGGTTGATGTACTCTGCAGGGGCATTGTAAATCAGATAGTCAAGTTCTGACTGTTCATAGATGTTACGGGCGAATGTGTCTTCGATGGCGCAGCAGTCGATGGCCAGCTTTGTGCCATCAGGATAGACAGCCTCAACACAGGCGGTATCCATGTTATATTCACAGCTGATGGGGTCCGTAGTCATATTTTTCTCCTCCTATGATTTTGTATTGGGAGCATATAGAAAATTTAATATTTATGGGTTGCTAGGAGAGCAAGATCCGACAGTGGGTATCCATTGGGAACCCACTGCCATCTTGATGAGGGCCCACCCCCATACCCTGGTGGCCTTCGGCCTATAAAAGCAGACGTAAGTTGTCTGTAAGGGACAACTTGGTGGAAGAGAAGCAAAGCTTAACGGCTGTGCTGTGTTTCTTTCTGGCTGCTTCTTGTGTTACGAGAATCACGACGCTGCTCTTTGATTTTCTTCTTGAGGTATCGTTCTGCTTCCAGCTGATTGTGCCACATTTGCCGGAATCGAACGGCTTCACTCTGATGCATGGAATCATATTTTAGATGGTCTGCTCTGGACTGGTAACGAGAGGCAATCTCGGCGAATTTCTTTTTGTTATATCTGATCTCAGCCAATAATTCTTTACATCCAGCATTGTCCTGGCTCTTGGCCCTGAGCAGCAAATCAATACCTTCCTCCACATCCTGGTGCGATCCTTCGGTTATCAGAATTTTTCCAAGAAGAGCCATAGCTCCTGTGTACTCCTGCTCTGCAGCCATGTGTAAATAGGACAGCGCTTGGTCACGGTTTCGCGAAGCATAGTAGAAGTGTTTTCCTAGCTGATACTGGGCAGCGGGATTATTGAGGGCTGCTGCTTTTTTAAGTAAGGCAACGCCTTTTCGCTGATCCTGCGGAGATTTTTCATTCAGATAAATGGAGCCAAGCAAAGTCATTGCAGAGAGATTGTTATGGCTGGAAGCCTTTTCAAGGTATGTGATCGCCTTTTGGGAGTCCTGCTGGATCTGCTCGCCATAGTAGAAAAGCTTTCCTAGCTGATACATTGCCATGTCGTTTCCGCTCTCTGCAGCAGAAGTAAACAGGTTAATGGCTGCATGGGGGTCCTGTATGATGTGTTTGCCAGCCAAATACAGCTTACCCAGCTGATACTGAGCAAATGGATTCTTAGCCTCGGCAGCTTCTTCAAGATAAGTAATTGCTTTCTGCGGATTATACTCTGTAAGAGATGAATTTATGTATAGCATACCAAGGCCATATAGTGCGTTGGTATTTTTTAGTTTTGCAGCTTTTTCATAGTAAGAGATGGCCTTTGCTGTGTCCACATCGGTACCCATTCCTTTCGCATTCATCTGTCCCAGACGATACAGAAGGGTATCGTCTAAGGTGGACTGCTCCAATTTGAGAAAACCGGTATAAGCTTTTCGATACCATTGTTCCGATGCTTCTGCATCCTTTTCCGTGCCCCTACCGGTTTTGTACATATTACCCAGCTCATAGGCGGCATAGGCATTGGGAGTGCGTGTGTTCGATGCAGCGATTTTGTACAGGGCGAAAGCTTTTCCTTCATTTAGCTCCACACCTTGACCGTGGTTGCACAGGCTTGCAAAAGAATAGGCGGCATAGGGGTTACCAGCAGCCGAAGACTTTTCAAACCACTCTGCAGCAGCGGCATGATTCTGTTCTACTCCAAGCCCCTGCAGGAGAAGCTTACCAATTCTATACTGTAAATAGGCGGGATTCTTTTCAGATGGGACTTTTCTAAGGAACGCACGGTATGCATCGGAAAAGAGTTTCTCTGCGAGAGCTTGATCCTGATTACATCCCAGGCCTGTCTGGTGCATCTTTGCCAGATCATGAAGGGCCAAACCATTATTCATCGTAGCTTCCTGCTGCATAAGCTGGTATGCAAGTTCTGGCTGCGGCTTTTCGGTTTTACTGCCATACAAATACTTTCTGGCTTGCTTGTATGGCTCCGTCCACCAAGTATTGTTTGGGGAGTTCCCAGAGGAGGCAGGGAAGAGGAACTCAGATGGATTGTCAGCTCGCTGGATGGAATCAGACGGATAATCCATTGAATCTGGCTGTACTGTCACATCGTTCTCGATTTCTCGCTCATAAGAGAAGTGGAGCGGTCCTGTATGCTTCGAAGGGTCTGACTCGGCTAAATCGGACAAACAGGATGGAATTATTTCTGTGAGGGCGAAGCGATTTAATTGCAGATTTTCGACTTGCATTTCAGCCATTTGGATCATTGTCCGTAATTCTTCCAACTCAGATCTGGAATCCGGGTCATATCCGGCCCAATGAATATAACCACAGCAACGATTACGCTCCCTAGAATCAGAAGAATCCAAGTAATCCATCCAACGGTCCTGGATATACTTCATTTTCTCAAGCTCGGTGTTCATATCTCGCTCTGCGTAGGTAGTTTGTTTTATCAGATATTTGACAGAATCAATTTCTTCTGAGTCCATATCTGATAAACGCTGTTCCACAGTAGATATTAGGTCTTCGGCCTGCATCGCATTTTTTAAGCGTTGCTGACGAATCCATTGGCGATACTTTTGCTGTTCTTTTTTAGCACCAGCAGCCTGATTGATACGGTTAACACTGTCTTGATCGAGGCCCATGGAACGCATTAAATCCTCCGGAGTTAGATCAAGTTTGTTAAGTCGAATACCCTTTTCTCGGTTTGGGAGATGCAGGGTGCAGGTGTGTCCTCTGACCACCAAATCTATCTGATACTGTTGTTTTAGTTCCGTTTGCAGCTGGGGCATAGAGCTGCACTGCGAAGCGGTGCCGATTAGAAGATTAACAAGTTCCAGTTTGGTATCCTTTTGCCGTTCTGCCTTCCGCTGATTTTCAATAGAAAGATTATCTTTCACGGTCCAGCCATGACTTTTTGTGTAGTCCAGAAGCCATTCCTGGCAGTTCCGGCGAAAATCGTTGCTGTCACGATGTTTTCCACCGGCAGCTACCTCACAGCGAACAACATTGCCGTCTTCATTATGCAGCATCCAGGGTTGCTCTTCCCGTTCTACAGACCGTACGGAATTGGATACACAATGTACATGGTAATGATTTGTGTCCAGGTGTACGGCAATCAGCGTATCAAACCCCTGCAGGTTGGCTCTGGCAAATTCCTTTCCTTCCTCCAATAAATCTTCCATGGTTACCAAAGCACAATCGGATGCAGGATGAGCAATAATGTATTGATGCATTGATGCTGTTTGACGTCCTGTTTGACGTTGTTTTTGTGCCAGCGCAGATTGGTTTCCATGCACGCGGGAACCCAGTCATCTGGATTTCCTTCTTCTCCATATCCATTGATATAGGCAAGTACACAGTTTGCCCTTTCTTGCAGAAGTCCAAATTCATCCAGAATTGGAACGTAATGACCTGTCTCCTGGTTTTCTTTGTGCTTATAGGTTAAATAGTCTTGCACGCCGCTGTAGGATGCGTTTTTTGATGCTTTATGTTTCAAAATAGCCATTGCTCTTCTTGATTATTTTATTTACTAATTTCATTGTTTTTTCGATATCGCTGTAAGATCGAATGAGAGCATCCCATTCTTCTGGCTGCAATTCTCGTTGCCCCTTGCTTGGTTTGAGAATCACCTTCAGCATTCTACCCTGCCTGTCGAGTTCGGCCCTCATATCCTTTGCTTCTTGGCATAGTGCCATAATAGCATCATGACGTCCTGTATCTGCAATAATTTTCGATTTCAAAACTGCTTGTAACGCAAAAGCATTTTTGTCTAGTCCGGATTCTGCTGCACGCCTTTCAAACTTTGCGAATTCTGCTGTTGTAAATCGCAGGTGAAGTGAGCAATTTCGTTTTCTTTGCGGGGTATTCTGTGAAGGCTTAAGAGAATCCCTGGGTTCGGGTTCTTTTGCCTTCAGTGCCGAAGACAATTTTGGGGTAGCTTCTGATGGCTTTTTACAGATGAAAAATTCCTCTGGTGCCTGGGTCCCCAGCCATTGGGCGATCTCTTCTTTTTTTATACAAGAAGGGCCATTCCATTTTATCAAAGTCTTTGTTTTCTGGATTGGGCCTCAAAGAATACACACGTCCAGCCTGGTTTCGATAAAGGTACCAGCCAGGGTATTCCAAATCTCGATCATTGGCTTCATCCTCAGAGATGATGCGGGCTACAGGCCAAATGGAGGAGAACTCGACAGAACGTGGCTTTACTTTTTTGCAAGTTCCTGTAGGCGATAATTCTAGTACATTACTGCAAACCTCAGCTTTTGCCTTTGAAGATTTTTTCCCAAATACCATAAAAATTAGCCTTCTCTTTCTATGCGCGACGATGCGCGACGATGGCGACGATGATATAGAGGGTGCCAAAAACATCGTCGCACCGTCGCGCATCGTCGCGTTAAAGTGTTTTATATGTTATCGACGGTTGAATACTCCGCAGAAATGAGATGAAGTGTAATTTTTCTTCCGGAGTGTTTTGCTACATTTTCGTATGAAATATTGTATTCGTGCCAAAGCCTGGTGGAGCGGACATTCAGCATACGTGAAAATTGGTTCACACTTTTTGTGACCCCTAGGACCCCCGCCAATTCGGTAGGACTCCCGATCCATTCCGGAGAGGTGGTTGTTACCAGTTTAGCGATTTTCTCCAGAAGAGGATCAGGGGGCTCTTTCCACAACTCTGCTTCAGCGTGGTCAAGCTCCCAAACCAAGCTTTCCTGGTTTTTCTCCAGGTAAAGCTTCTGGTCAGGCTGATCTCGGCTAACCAGCTCCAGAGTAGCGTTACTGTCGGTCCGCTTTTCCTTTTTCATAAGCAGAGCACCGTCCGCACAGCCCAGGAGTCCAGTGGTGCCGGAGATCATCTCAAAGTTATCTCCGGCAGGCTGCTTCCGGGTGTGGTGAACGATCAGAACACAGATGTTATAGGAATCGGCAAACTGTTTTAGTCTTCCAATGACCTCGTAATCGCTGGCATAGCTGTAGCTGTCACCTGTCATCTCCCGGACCTTCTGCAGAGTATCCACGATGATCAGAACGGTGTCTGGATTCTCCAGTATGAAGTTTTCTAATTGTTTTTCCAGATCTTTTCCGACCTGTCCAGCTTCGGTAGCAAAGCGCAATTTGTCTGTACCTTCTACGCCGAACATCCGGGCCATTCTGTCTTGGAGCCTCTTCTTGTCATCCTCCAATGCAAGCAGTAGTACAATTCCTGGTTGGACTTTATACCCCCAGAGGTCTGTACCAGTGCTGACACTGTAGGCGATAAGAGCTACTAAAAAGGATTTTCCAATCTTGGGTGCACCAGCTAGAATATAGGCTCCAGTGCCTAAGAGACCTTCGATAATAGATCTTCGACAGGGAAGTAGTTCATCCATGAGTTCGTTATATGAAAATGTATTTAGGAACATGGGGTCCTGTGCTCGTTGAATCCTTCGTATGAAATCCTGAGGATCTTCCAAATCATTATTGCATTTTTGTAGCGGATCGGTTATATTATTAGCAGTGTACTCGGATAAGTACATCTCTGGCGACTGCCCTGCATCTGCTGCAACAGGTGCATTAAGGGCAGTCGTTTTCTTTATTTTATCGATCATATGGGGCTTCCTTCCTTATGCCATCCATAATCTCAGAGATCATGTAAATGGCCGTCAAAAGCTCATCGTCCACCATATTTCCTGCTTCAATCCTTCGGAGCTGCCAGTAAATTTTCTCCATCTGCTCCAGAAATGCTTTGAACATTCTAGGATTCCCGACAATGACGACAGAAGGATCTATAAGTCGCTTTGTGATGTACTCTTGCTTTGTGAGCCCAGAGAGGGATACGGCAATGTTAATCAGTTCATTTTCTTCTGGAGATACCCGGAAGGAAATGGCTTTACTTTTCCAACGGTGTTGAATATCAGCTTTTTTACGAGTTGGCTGTCCTGCATCTGCGCTTAGAGCAGTCATTTTATTTTTGTCACTCATCATGTTTCACCTCATTTTTTGGTAGCAATTTGCATTAGCTGTTCTATGAGCGCTCTGCACTCTAGGAGAAGATTTACGGCCTCTTCAGGAACCTGCACTTCGTTTAGTGCGTCCTTCAGCCGCCGGATTTCCAAGCTCAGCCGGTCGCTTTCAAATTTTCCTACCCGAATCACGATGGGGTTATTCAGCATGGCACGAATCATATACTCATTCTTTGCCAGACCTGAAATTTTGATTTTTGCCTCAATATTTCGATACTCTTCTGGAGAAAGCCTCAAATTAACGGCCCTGTTTCTGGCACGATTATGATCTTGATAGCGTTCCATCATCCTTCCTCCAGCGTTTCAGCTTTGTAGAAATCGTCCAGACGATTGGCTAGTTTCTCCTGCTTATCTGGATAAAGGTGGGAATAGGTATTTAGTGTTGTCTCAATGTTTTCATGCCCCAGCCGTTCAGCAATTTCCTTGGGTGAGAAGCCCATTTCAATCAGTAGACTGGCGTGTGAATGACGCAAATCATGGATTCTGATTTTCTTGACCCCACTGAGCTTTACACCTCTTTGCATTTCTTTTTCCAGTTTGAATTTGGAAAAGGGAATGACACGGTCAGTCAGACTAGGATCATACAGGCTAACCTTGTAATCTTGGATATCTACTGCAAGAAATACGGGAATGTTAACCTTGCGATTACTTTTGGGAGTCTTGGGTGGGGAGATTATGTCCTTGCCTTTGAGGTACTGGTAGGATTTGTTTACGGTGATGATGTTCTTCTCAAGATCAATATCTGCAAAAGTCAGAGCTAGAAGCTCTCCAATGCGGATACCAGTCCAAAATAGGATTTGAAAGGCAAGCCAGGAAATTCGATTATCCATGATGGAGTCACTAAAAGCCTGATACTCATCTTTAGTCCAGATTAGCATTTCATCGGCTTTGGCTTTACCCATGCTGCCTGCTTTTCGGCAGGGGTTATCTTTTAGCTCATAGTACCGGACAGCGTAATTGAAGATTGCACTAAGCTGATTGTGGATGGTCTTTAGATAGGTCTGGGAGTACCCCTGCTCAATGAGCGTATTCTGCCAAGCCCGAATGTCAGCTACTGTGATCTCATTCAGCCGCTTGCTGCCAAAGTAGGGGAGCAGTTTGTCTTTAATGATGTACTCCTTATTGATCATGGTATGTTCTCTTAGGCGATGGCCCATGTCACTGAGGTAGACAGAGGTAAAGTCGGAGAAAACCATATTACAGCTCTGTGTCTGCTGCAACAGGAAGTTCCGCATCCATTCTTCGGCTTCTTTCTTGGTACGGAAACCTCTCTTGGTCGATTTCTTAGTTTTACCGGTCCAGTCCTTGTATCGGTACTGGACCAGCCACTTCCCGGTAGCGGGATCTTTTTCTGCCTTCATGTATGACTGCCCTCCAATCCTAATCCGTAACATCGCTCTTCGAGATATTTTCTGGGAACTCGCCCGGCAAAGGTGAGATAACCCTTTGCTTCAAGCTCATCGTTAAGTCTGTGGATCACCTTGTATGCGTGACCTTGGGAGATGCTGAGCATAGTTGCCAGCTCTGCTGCAGTGATGAAGTTATTGCCGTACATTTATTTTCCTCCTATAATTGAGAATAACGATAGCGCTATCGTTATTCTCAATTATAGGAGGATGATTATCACCTGTCAAGATATTTATAAAAATTTTTTGTTAATTAATTTATATCTTATATATTTTGCACAGTGTGAAGAATTTACCTTTTTTATTGATGTAGCCAAATAGCTACTAATGTGGTATAATGCAACTGTATTTGATAATCATTTAACATTCTAACTGTTGGTTAGGAAAATGTGGAGGCATAATGGGTTATGCCTATTTGTAAAATGGGGGAGTACACATGTATACTATTGGAGAGCGCATTCGCTTTTTCCGCGGAAGAAGATCCATGACTCAGGCTGATTTAGCAAGGGAATCTGGGATCCATCCTGTTTCAATTCGAAGATATGAAACAAATAAAATGAGCCCGTATGATGAGCAGATATCTAAATTAGCTAAGGTGTTAGATGTAAGTACTGTAGCTCTAGCAGGAATTCCAACAGAACCGATTTACACAGGCACTGATGGGAGCTTCATTTCTCTCCTTATGGTTATGCATCGGACAGGGCTGCTTACCTTGGAGGGTGAACGAGGGGATGATGGAAAGATAAAAGCGGAGACATTATCTTTTTGTTGGGCGGACTATTTTAAAAATAAGTTCAAAGTATGTCACAAGCAGCAAGATAGTCAGGAATTTATACCCTTAGAATGCATGCAAATAAAACTTCCTGATAAGACCTTAGATCAACTGCTATCTTGGGAAAAGGCGTTAAATATATATAATTCGTATATTGATAGCCATAAGGAGCCCCTTTCGGAGCAGGAAAAGACTACGATTGATCAAATGCGGACGACACTTGACGAAATTGAAATGATTGTACAAGAAAGCTCTTCGCAACGTGGGGTGGAGAGTGACTAGTTGTGGCGCAACGGCAAGCATCTAGTTCCAATTTTGAGTTTAGGCCATCATCCTTATAAAGAGTTATTCTAAGATAATCGAGCAGGAAGGGCGTAAGCCCCGTCCTCTCACATTACCGGGTGTGCTCGGGATTTTTACCCGGTAGATTTCGCCCATGCTGTGCGCATATTATAAATGACGGGGGCCAAAATCGCATTCGCGTATTTTGGACCCCGTCATTTTAGTTGGCCTGAAATTAGAAAAGGAGATGTATTGCAGAAAGAAAAATAATATTTGCATTTAATCCTTAAAAAGTTAGGATGTACTCAAAATGCACTCAATTTCACGTAGAAAAGGAAAAACCCGTTGCAGCGCAACGGGTTTTTGTAATCCTAAATTATTCCCACTCGATGGTGCCGATGGGCTTGGGAGTGAGGTCGAAGACCACACGGTTGATACCGGGAACCTCGGCGGTGATCCGATCGGTGATGCGGTGCAGCACGGGGTAGGGGATCTCCTCGATGGTAGCGGTCATGG
>RCNI01002134.1_pt1 | contig 14753 bp, 13 predicted proteins | sample 2041151 | NCBI WGS metagenome assembly RCNI01 (sample SAMN09708214, study PRJNA481090) | feces metagenome | isolation source: feces | place: Antarctica: Albino Rookery | reverse complement strand
ACCTACGGCCCGGCAATGTTTATAATTTTCTAAAGGCGGAGTAAACTAACTGTTTTTTTCAAAAAAGAATAGGCTCAGATCCTTGATCTGAGCCTGTTTGCAGCTTGATTCAGTTTTCCTGAGCAGCCAGTGCCTTTTCTTCCTCTTCCTTTTCCAGAACCGTGAAGGCGACCTTGCCAACCAGAGTCTTGGGAAGCTCCGTCCGGAACTCCATTTCACGGGGAAGTGCGTACTTGGGCAGGCGCATGGAGCAGTGCTTCAAAATGTCAGCCTTCAAGGCGTCCGAAGGCTCGATGCCGGGCTTGAGGACAATAAATGCCTTGACCAGCTGCATTTTGTGGCTGTCCTTGACGCCGATGACCGTGCTCATCAGCACATCTTCGTGAGCGTCAATGATGTTTTCCACCTGAGAGGGGTAAACATTGTAGCCGCTGGTAATAATCATGCGCTTCAGCCGCTGCTTGAAGTAGACAAAGCCATCTTTGTCCATGGTGCCCAAATCGCCGGTGTGGAGCCAAATTTGACCATCCTCGTGAAGCTGGAGCGCCTGCGCTGTTTCCTTGGGATTGTTCATATAACCCTGCATGACGGTGGGACCGCAAATGCAGATTTCACCAATGGTTCCGTAGGGGACCTCATCGTGAGACGCAGGAGTGCAGATTTTGAAGTAAGTGTCAGGGAAGGGCAGACCGATGCTGCCTTCCTTGTAGGTGAATCGGGGGGTCAGGCAGCAGGCGGCAACGCTTTCGGTCATACCGAAGCCTTCCCGGACCTGTTCCGGCGAACCGTGCTCGTGAAGGAAATTGTCCACCTTGCTTTTCAGCTCTATGCTCAGAGAGTCTCCGCCGGAGAAAATGCCCTTGAGCTGGCTCAAATCCAGCTTCTGCGCATCTTCCATGCGCAAAAGCGCATCAAAGAGGGTCGGGACGCCGGCAATATAGTTGGGGTGGAACTGATCCAGCATTTTGCAGTAGCTTTTCGGGTTGAACTGAGGGACCAGAATGGTGGTAATGCCCCAGTAGAGCATCGTGTGGATGCAAACGCCCAGACCGAAGCCGTGGAAAATCGGCATGATCGACAGGCAGCTGTCGCCGGGAGTGATGCAGTTGCCGGCTGTGCCGGTCTGCAATGCAAGGGCGTTAAAGTTCAGGTTGGAGAGCAAAATGCCCTTGTTTGTTCCCGTTGTGCCGCCGGAATAGAGAATCACGGCGATGTCAGAACCCTTGGTGGGATGGATGTACTCGCCCTCAAATCCTTTGCCGGACTTAATGAAGTCCTTCCAGAGCAGCACATCCGCATCCTTGGGGAGCTTTGCCACATTCTTGCGCGTCAGGGGGAAGAGCAGCTTCTTCACACCGGACAGACCGTCGGTGATGTCACAAATCAGCAGGCGTGTGTGGTTCAGACGATCCCGAATGTTTGCAAATTTAGGATAGAACTGGAGCAGCGTCAGGCACATCACACTCTCGGAGTCGTTGATGTAGTGGACCAGCTCCTCTTCACCGGAGAGGGGGTGGATCATGTTGGCAACCGCGCCCATGCGATTGATTGCATAGAAGAGAATGATTGCCTGAGGCGTGTTGGGCATGCAAATCGTGACACGATCTCCCGGTTTAATCCCCTGAGCGCACAGAGCCTTGGCGGCGTCGTGAATCTGATGGATAAACTCAGCAAAGGAAACCTTGTTGCCGTAAAAGTTGTAGGCGCAGATGTTGGGGCGAGCCTTGGCGGTAGCTTCGATAGTTTCCACCATGGAGCCGTTGTAATAGTTCAGATTGACCGGAACTTCACCGGCAGAAGAGAACCAAGGGGTGTGTACATGTTCGGGAATTGGGAAGGAAATGCTGTCCTCGGTTACAGGGTGAAAGAGATCATCAAACAAATTCATATTCGCTGTCCTCCTCAAGGGGCCGATCCAAAAGTTCCGGATGGCTGCAGATATGCTGGATCAATTTTATGGAGCGGGCAAAGTAGAAGCCGTCGGCAATACGCTCGTCCAGCGTGGCACCGATGTCGACCATATCCCGAATCTGCACCGTGCCGTCAGGCATCAGCACAGACTTCTTGGTAATGGTGCCAATCGTAATCATGATAGAAGTGGTGCCGTAGTTGTTCAGATGATGATAAACCGAGGGACACTTGATGCTGCCCAGGTTGCTGAGCAGAACAGAAGCGTAGTTCGAGTCACCATCAGAAAGTGCCTTGGGTACACGGCCCCAGAAATCCAGCCAGCGGACAATGCGGATCATCAGCATCAGCAGGAGACGGGGCAGCTTTGCAAGCTTGTCGATGGTGTTGTTGATACCGGTGGCGTGCTTTTCGCCGCGCATCTCGTGGACTTCGCCTACAATAAAGCGGCTGACATCAGCCAGCGTGTCGCTGCCCTTGGCCACATACTGGAGCATTGCCTCTTCGCTGTGGTCAGTGAAGCGGCGCTTTGCCATAAAACTGATGGAAATCTGGTCGCGCTGATAGACACGGCGTCCCTGAATAAAACGGTTCAGATAAGGACGCTCATTCAAAATGCGAGCCACCATCGTGACGAAGCAATGGAAGAAGGTGGTTTTCAAAGGTGCGTCAGGACCGTTTTTGGCGTCGATGAACTTTACCAGTTCGGTTACATCAATTTCCTGCTGAAAAAAGACTTCACAGTCCGTTCGATTGGGGAACAGGGAAGCCATAATCACATTCAATCCGGGGGCGTCTTTGACCCAAACGGCGTCCCGGCGATCACCCCATTTTCGGGGCTGCTTTTCTATAAAACTCACAAACTCTCTCCTCACAGTTGCAAAAGTACAATAAAACAATACCATACGGATAGACAGTGTATCATAAATATTCGGTAAAAGAAATAGACTGCGGAAATTTAACGAATTTTGCCGGATTTTGCGCCATAGGCAGGGGCCTTTCCATCGGAAGAAGGCGAAAAGCTGTATCGGCCCCATTGAACCGCCTAGAGGGTCATGATATAATAATATGCTTTGTCAAAAGAAGCCTTTTGCATGGGAAAGAAGAGATAGAATGAAGAAAATGAGTTTGATTTGTCTTGCATTGCTGCTTTTGTTGGCAGGATGCGGACAAAGCGCGGAAGAGAATACAGAACAGGAGCATGTCAGTCAGACGGCAGCAGCCTCTGCCTTGCCTGATGAAAACGCGTCCGATCCCTGCACCGTGACGCTGTCCCAAGCGGAAGCTGAGCTGACAGAGGGGGAAACTCTTGTGCTGACGGCCCAGACTCAGCCGGAGGGCACGCAGCTGCTCTGGGAATCCAGCGACCTGTCCGTGGCAGAGGTGGACGAAAACGGTCAGGTGACGGCCCACGCACCGGGAACCTGCTCTGTGACGGCACGGTGTTCCGATACGCAAGAAGTAAATGCTGTCTGTGAGATTACGGTGAAGCGCAAACCCTATCTGGTCGTTTTGGACGCCGGACACCAGCTCCACGGCAATTATGAGAAAGAACCGATTGGACCGGGAGCCTCGGAGCAGAAGCCCAAGGTCAGTTCCGGCACGGAGGGGGTGTCCACGGGCATTCCGGAGTACGAACTGAACCTGCAAATGGTGCTGAAGCTGGAAACGGAGCTGAAGGCTCGGGGCTATGAGGTGATTCTGACCCGGCGCACCAACGAGGTGGACATTAGTAACATCCAGCGTGCCGATCTAGCCAATGAAAACCATGCGGACGCTGTGCTGCATATCCACGCCAACGGCTCGGAAAGCGCCAAGGCGCAGGGAGCCATGACCATCTGTATGACGCCGGACAATCCGTACAGCGGAGCGTTGTACGCCCAGTCAAAAGCCCTCGCCCAGTCCGTTGTGGACCATATGTGTGCCAAAACGGGAGCGGAGAACGACGGAGTCTGGGAAACGGACACTATGTCCGGTATCAATTGGAGCCAAGTGCCGGTGACTATCGTGGAGATGGGCTACATGAGTCATCCGGAGGAGGATGCCCGGATGGCAACGGCGGATTATCAGGACTTGCTGGTGCAGGGAATTGCGGATGGGCTGGATGCCTATTTTGGAGGAATGGAATGAAGTTTTTCGGAGCCTTGCTGATTGTCTATCTGGCGATCGTCAATGTGGTGGCGTTTACCATGATGGGTGTGGATAAATATCGGGCGAAGCGGGATGAGTGGCGCATCCGGGAGCGGACGCTGTTCCTGTTTCCGCTGCTGGGCGGAAGCGTTGGCGGCGTGCTTGGAATGCAGGTGTTTCATCATAAGACCAGACACTGGTACTTCCGCTTCGGATTCCCCCTGATCCTCGTGGTCCAGCTGGTGGTGGCAGCCAGAATTTACTTTCACTTTTTCTAAGTTAGAAGAGAGCCGGTGTGGAAACACCGGCTCTCTTTTTGTATCCGGCAAACTGGGAAAGAAGCATAAAAAACAACCAAGAACCGGAGTGTAATTACGCTGGTTTTGTCCGTTTCCACGGTTGACTTTCCAAGGTAAACTGCCTAAAATATATGACAGTTGTTTACACATGACAAGACACATGAAAAGAAAGAGTTTGGAGGAAATGAAATGGAAAAATTCCGTGCATTCCTGAAGCGAAAGGACATTGAAATTTCGGTCCATCGCTACGGTATCGACGCACTGGGCGCCATGGCACAGGGCCTGTTCTGCTCCCTGCTGATCGGTACGATCATCAATACCATTGGACAACAGTTCCACATCGACTACCTGACCACCATCGGCGGCTATGCGTCCGCCATGTCGGGACCGGCCATGGCTGTGGCAATCGGCTATGCCTTGAAGTGCCCCCCGATGGTTCTGTTTTCGCTGATTGCAGTTGGCTCTGCGGCGAACGGACTGGGCGGAGCCGGAGGCCCTCTGGCAGTTCTCATTATCGCCATTGTGGCTGCGGAATTCGGCAAAGCGGTGAGCAAGGAAACCAAGATCGATTTGCTGGTCACCCCGGCAGTGACCATTTTCGTCGGCGTTGTGCTGTCCTCTCTGCTGGCTCCTGCCATTGGTACGGCCGCCAGCTGGCTGGGTAAGCTGATTATGATGGCCACCGAGCTGCAGCCCTTCCTGATGGGCATTGCGGTGTCTGTGCTGGTGGGTGTGGCGCTCACGCTGCCCATCTCTTCCGCTGCCATTTGCGCCGCACTGGGTCTGACCGGTCTGGCCGGCGGTGCTGCTGTGGCTGGCTGCTGCGCTCAGATGGTTGGCTTTGCTGTGATGTCCTTCCGTGAGAACCGCTGGGGCGGTCTGGTGAGTCAGGGCATCGGCACTTCTATGCTCCAGATGGGCAATATTGTCCGTAATCCCAAGATTTGGATTGCCCCCACGCTGGCTGCTGCTATTACCGGTCCGATTGCCACCTGCATCTTCCATCTGGAGATGAATGGTTCCCCCATTTCCTCCGGCATGGGCACCTGCGGTCTGGTGGGTCAGATCGGCGTCTACACCGGCTGGGTCAACGACGGCAAGGTGATTACCGCATTTGATTGGATCGGCCTCATCCTGATCTGCTTCATTCTCCCCGGCGTTCTCTCCTGGGCCTTCGGTCTGGTGGAGCGTAAGCTGGGCTGGATCAAAGAGGGCGACCTCAAACTGGATTAAGCTTATCATCCTTCTTCCAATAGAGCCGCACCAAGGCGTTGCCTTGGTGCGGCTCGTTTACTTTTTTTGGTAGGGAAGAGCGTGTTACCCTTGTTACAGAAGAAATGAAACAAGGGTATTGACGGCGTAACAATGTTATGATACTATAATGCCACAGCAGCGTAACAATGTTAAGGAGGTGCAGTATGGAAGACTTGATCTCCAAGCGGGAAGTGCTGGAACGGTACGGAATTTCCTACGGAGCACTCTATCGCTGGAAGCGAATGGGGCTTATTCCGGAGGATTGGTTCATCAAAAAATCCACCGTCACCGGGCAGGAGACCTTCTTTCAGCGGGAAGCGATCTGCCGGCGAGTGGAGCTGATTTTGGCGCGGAAGGAATCGACCTCTCTGGAGGAGCTGGCCGAGGAACTGCAAGGTAAGCAGAAGGAGCGACGATCCCAGCGGAAACTTCATGTAAAGAACGCATTTGTCACCCGAGAGTTCAGCGTGGAAGAGCTGGAGTCCGTGGTGCTGACGGATGGGGAACGGGAAATCGACATTTTGGATTATTTGCGGGAGGTTTCACTATGAGTGATAAAATGGATATGCGTGTCAGCGGTGCAACGGCGATGCCGGGCGGCGAGTACGGCAAGGTGTCGGTCAGCGGCAGCGGTAAAATTCAGGGCAGCCTGCGTTCGGACAGCCTCAGCTGTTCCGGTGCTGCCAAGGTGCAGGGCGATGTGGTGACGGGCCGGCTCAGTTCCTCGGGTGCCGTGAAAATTGAGGGTAATCTGCAGGCGGACGAGGTGTCCGTTTCCGGCGCTTGCAAGGTGCAGGGTGATTTGAACGGCGGGAATGTGAAGCTGTCCGGCAGCGCGAAGGTGGAACAGAATCTCTCCGCCCGACAGGTCAAACTGTCCGGCAGCCTTTCCGTCGGTTCCGGTGTGGAAGCGGAAGAGGTGTATGCAGACGGCGTAGTGAAGATCGACGGCCTGCTGAATGCGGAAACCATCGAGCTGCACAGCGGACACGGCTCCACCGTCGGAGATATCGGCTGCTCCCAGCTGCGGGTGCGCAAGGGGAAAGAGGGCGGCATCCTCCGCATTTTCAGCCGTTCCAGCGGCTACGCCCTTGCAGTGGACAGCATTGAAGCCGACTGCGCCGATCTGGAATATACCCGTGCCGAGGTGATCCGGGCGAGAGATATTCGTCTGGGCGAAGGCTGCTATGTGCGTCGGGTGGAGTACACCGGAACCTGTCAGGCCGCAGACGGTACGGTGGAAGAGCTGGTCAAGATCGGCGATGATCTGCCGGAGGATGGCCCTCAGGCATAATCCAAAGGGGATAGGCAAAAAAATGAAACGGCTCTATCATGCGTCTCGTATTTCCGGCTTAAAACGGCTGGAACCGCACCAATCCACGCATAAGTGCCCTTATGTATATGCCACGCAATCCAAACTTGCTGCAATGCTCTTTGGGGCACCCAAGGATGATTTCGACCTCTTGATTGATTTTGAAAACGGGAAACCTGTTTTGTATGAGTGCTACCCGGGTGCCTTAAACGAGGTGTATTCCGGCAAGAAATGCTCCATCTATACGGTAGAAGAAACCGGCTTTCAAAAAGGCGTCACGGGTTGGGAAGGAGAATGGGTCTGCCGATCCACAGTGGATGTCGTCCATGAGGAAGTAGTAGCGGATCTCTATAAGCAGCTCATGGGTGCGTTTCGTGCAAAAGAGTGTATCATTCATTTCTTTTCACAGGAAGAGGAATATTTATCTTTGATACGAGAAGAACTGCAAGCACGAGTCGAAGCCTTTGGCATTACAGAGGAACAAATGAGGAAGGATGCAAGATTTTCCAAGTACCATCAAAGATTGCTGTCAAGGCCGCTGTCATAATCATGCTCAGCAGCAAAGTCATCCTTTCCGCTTTGTCGAGGTATTGATATAAAAAACGGAGTGTATCGAAAGTCGATACACTCCGTTAGTGCTTTTTAAGCGGATCTCTATTTGCGTCAGCCGTTCAGGCGACGCTTTTTTTGTGCAGAAATTAGAGCGTGATGCGGCCGAAGTAATTGTCGTTGATCACATAGTAGGCGGCGCCTTCCTCAGGCTTCACATACACACGGCAGGTGATGATGGCGGTGCGCTTGTTCTCTTCCTTGAACTCAGCCTTTGCGGTTGCGATCAGAGAATCCATGCTGATTTCCTTGCCGTTGAACTGCAGGAAGCACTCGGGCTTCTTGGGAGTAGCCTTCTTAGCGGACTCCACAACGGCCTGTGCAGCCTCGGCACCTGCCTTAGCAGCACGCTTAGCGGCGGGCTTTACCTTGTTCGCCACAGGCTTGGCCTTGGCGACGACGGTTTCAGCGGCGTCTTCCAGAACATCCTTCACATCGTCCAGGGCGTCCATAACATCGTCCAGGATCTCTTCATGCTTCTTAGCCATAATAGCAGCAAACTCCTTTACTACATTATTACTTAGATAGACATCTTACGGCAGTTCTCCAGGAGCTCCAAGTCGAGGGACTTCTCGCAGTTCAAACCTTCCTCGATGTCAATATCCATGATCTGATTGTCGCGCAGCACGATGATGCGCTGAGACTTGCCGGCGATCAGAGCCTCCACAGCGGCGCAGCCCATACGGGTGGCCATCACGCGGTCATAGGAAGAGGGGGAACCGCCGCGCTGGACATGACCCAGAATGGTGACACGGGTGTCAACACCGGTCTCAGCGATGATGCGGTCAGTGACTTCCTGGCAGGACATATGATAGCCCTCGGCCACAATGATGATGTGGTGGTTGCGGCCGTTGATACGACCCATACGGATCTTCTCGATCACATCGGTCTCAAAGTTGCCGGCATCCTCAGGAACCAGAATGGAAGCAGCGCCGACGCTGGTACCGACTGCCAGAGCCAGATGGCCGGCATGACGGCCCATGACCTCAACGACGGAGCAGCGAGCGTGGGACTGCATGGTGTCACGCAGACGGTCGATGGCGCTGATTGCCGTATTGCAGGCAGTGTCGAAGCCGATGGTGTAGTCGGTGCAGGAAATATCGTTATCAATGGTACCGGTGATGCAGATGCAGGGCACGCCCAGACGGCTCAGCTCACGAGCGCCGCGGAAGGTACCGTCGCCGCCGCAGCAGATCAGACCGTCAATGCCGAGGAAGCGGCAGTTATCTGCTGCACGCTGACGAAACTCAGGATCGTGCATCTCCTGGCAGCGAGCGGTATACAGCATGGTGCCGCCCTTCATCAGAAGTCCGTCAACATCACGGGCGGAAAGAGTTCTAAAATCATTGCTGATCAGACCGGCAAAGCCGTGCATAATGCCCAGCACTTCGATGCCATTTGCGATGCTCATGCGGGTGACTGCGCGAATAGCGGCATTCATGCCGGGAGCGTCACCGCCGCTGGTGAGGATACCGATGCGGCGAATGGGGCGGATTTCTTCAGCCATAAAATAACCTCCAGAACCTATAGTCATTAGGATTTTAAGATAATTTTACTCCAAAAAACGGATGATTTCAATGGTTCGGACCGTGTCGGCGGAGCAATCGCATCATTTCAGCAGAAAGGACAGTTTTGAAGGGAAAAAGAAGTGGCAAATTTAGCTAAAATTTACTTTATAAAAAGAGGTTTTTATTATAAAAAGGCACAATTTCGGATATTTTCGGACTTTTTCAGACACAAAATGGTTTCATAAAGCTAACTGGAAAAAGAAAGAGGACCTGCGGAAACAAATCCGCAGGTCCTGCTTGAAAAAGATAAGATTACTTGCCGGGTTTGAAGCCGTCCTTCAGGGATACGCTGCGGTTAAACACGGGATGACCGGGCTTGGAGTCACGGTTGTCCACGCAGAAGTAACCCTGACGCATGAACTGGAAGGAAGCGGGAGCCTCAGCAGAAGCGAGGGAAGCCTCCAGCTTGCAGTTGGTGAGAATCTCAAGAGAGTCGGGATTCAGACAGGACAGGAAGTCCTTGCCGCCGGCGTCGGGAGCAGCGTCGGAGAAGAGGTTGTCGTACAGACGGACCTCGGCGGTGAGAGCGGTAGCGGCGTCCACCCAGTGGATGGTAGCGCCCTTGACCTTGCGTCCGTCGGCAGGATTACCGCCACGGGACTCGGGATCGTACTCGGCAAAGACCTCCACCACATTGCCGTTTTCGTCCTTGCGGCAGCCGGTGCAGCGGATCAGGTATGCGCCCTTCAGGCGGCATTCCAGACCGTTGGGGGTCAGACGCTTGTACTTGGGAATGGCCTCCTCCAAAGTCATCCTGCTCAATGTACAGGTTTCGGGAGAAGGAGATGGGGTGGGTGCCCATTTCGGGGTGCTTGGGATGGTTCTCCACCTCAAAGGTCTCGCTCTGATCCTCGGGATAGTTGACGATGGTCAGCTTCAGGGGACGGATAACCGCCATCACACGCTTGGCGGTGTCGTCCAGATCCGCACGGAGGCAGTGCTCGAGGAAGGCGTACTCCACGGTGGAGTCAGCCTTGGCCACGCCGATCTGCTCGGAGAAGGCACGAATGGCGGCAGGCGTGTAGCCACGGCGGCGCAGACCGCAGATGGTGGGCATACGGGGATCATCCCAGCCGGCCACATAGTTCTGCTCCACCAGCTGACGGAGCTTGCGCTTGCTCATGACGGTGTGGTCGATGCCAAGACGGGCAAACTCAATCTGACGGGGCTTGTGGGCGTGGGGCAGAGTGATGTTGTTGATGACCCAGTCATAGAGGGGACGGTGGGACTCAAACTCCAAAGTGCACAGGGAGTGGGTGATGCCCTCCAAAGCGTCCTCAATGGGATGAGCGAAGTCATACATGGGGTAAATGCACCACTGATCGCCGGTGCGGTGATGATGCATGTGCTTGATGCGGTAGATGGCAGGGTCACGCATATTGAAGTTGCCGCTGGCCAGATCAATCTTGGCACGGAGGGTCATGGCGCCGTCCTCAAACTCGCCGGCACGCATCCGGGCGAACAGATCGAGGGACTCCTCAATGGGACGGTCACGATAGGGGCTGACGGCGGGCGTGTTCACATCGCCGCGGTTGGCGCTCATTTCCTCGGCAGACAGCTGGCACACATAGGCAAGGCCCTTCTTAATCAGTTCCACTGCGTACTGATACATCTGCTCAAAGTAGTCGCTGGCGAAATGGAACTCGGCCCAATCGTAGCCCAGCCAGCGAATATCTTCCTGAATGGCGTCCACAAACTCCACATCTTCCTTAGTGGGGTTGGTGTCGTCCATGCGGAGGTTGCACACGCCGTCATACTTGGCAGCGGTGCCGAAGTCCACAAAAATGGCCTTGGCGTGGCCAATGTGAAGGTAGCCGTTGGGCTCGGGTGGGAAACGGGTGTGAACCTGCAATCCTTCATACTGACCGCCGGCTGCAATATCCTCATCGATAAAATCGTGAATAAAATTCTGACTCATAACGGCATTTCTCTCTTCAGAAGCCATGTGAATCACTCCTGTCTTTGCAGAGTCGTACAAGTGTCCTCATACGCACATAATATCTATTCTATTATACCGAAAAAAGTGGAAAAAGCAACGGGCGGCGGAGATATTTCTTGAGTTTCGGACATATTACGATATAATGGGGGAAAAGGAGGATTTGTTATGTATGATATTGTGATTTTGGGTGCAGGACCGGCCGGATTGTCCGCTGCGGTGGCAGCACGGCAGAAGAATTGTTCTGCGCTTGTGATTTCCAATCCTATGGAACAAAATCCGCTGTATCGAGCGCATCAGGTGGATAACTACCTCGGTATGCCCGGCATGAACGGAGAAGATATGCTGAATGTATTCCGCACCCACGCCTTTGATATGGGGGCGGAATTTGTTACGGGCCGGGTCATCAGTGCCATGGCCATGGGAGAGCAGGTCTACCTGACGGTGGGCAGTGAGCTGTACGAAGGCAAGAAGCTGATTCTCGCCACCGGTGTGGCACGAGGAGCCAAGTACCCCGGGGAGGAAGCCCTGCTGGGCCGAGGCGTCAGCTATTGCGCCACCTGTGACGGTATGTTGTACCGGGGCCGTAAAGTGGTGGTGATCGGCCGGAGCAAGGATGCCCCGCAGGAGGCAAACTATCTGGCTTCGCTGGGCTGTCAGGTCACCTATGTGTCTCCGCAGGCCCCTCAGGATTTGAAGGAGGACATCCCCTTCGTAAAGGCGGGCAAGCTGGAAGTGATGGGCGACCAGACCGTGACCGGTGTTTTGGCTGACGGCGAGCTGATTTCCTGTGACGGCGTGTTTATTCTCCGGGAAACGGTGGTGCCCACGGAACTGTTCCCGGAGCTGGAAACGGAAAACGGAGCCATCCGGGTGGACCGTCAGATGCACACCAACCTGCCCGGCGTGTTTGCCGCCGGTGACTGCACCGGACTGCCTCTTCAGGTAGCCAAGGCGGTGGGCGAAGGCCTTATCGCAGCTGAAGTGGCCGCAGATGAGCTGCTGGAAGGAAAATAAGCGGATCACTTCACTTTTTGGCGAAAAACATTGACATTTTTGCCGGGGGTGTTTATACTTACTGAAATAGATGCAAAGAAGGGAAGGAGTAACCCTCCGCAGATCGAAAGAGAGAGACCGGTTGGTGCGAGGTCTTGTGAAGCGTGGGTGAAGGTCGTCCCGGAGCATCGGTCCTGAAACGAGAAGTAAGGATCGACGGCCGTTCACCGTTATCGAACCAGAGTGCAGATGCAGGTTTCTTGCGTCTGAATTCAGGTGGTACCGCGGAATCTATTTCGCCCTGAGTTTTCCTATGGAAAACTCAGGGCGTTTTCATTTTATAAGGAGTTGAACAAAATGGCTAAAGAACTGCCCAAGGTTTATGACCCCAGTGAGGTCGAAAGCCGCATTTATGCCGAGTGGGAATCCCACGGCTGCTTCCGGGGCAAGGCTGATCCGGAGAAGAAACCCTTCACCATCGTGATGCCTCCCCCCAATGTCACCGGCCAGCTGCACATGGGTCACGCCATGGACGCCACCATGCAGGACATCCTGACCCGCTTCAAGCGGATGCAGGGCTATGCCGCACTGTGGGTGCCCGGCACCGACCACGCAGGCATCGCCACCCAGATCAAGGTGGAAGAGGAGCTGCGTGTCAAGGAAGGCCTGTCCCGTTACGATCTGGGCCGTGAGAAGTTCCTTGAGCGTGTCTGGGATTGGAAGGAACGGTTCGGCAACCGCATTGTGGAGCAGCAGAAGAAGCTGGGCTCCTCCTGCGATTGGGAGCGTTCCCGCTTCACCATGGACGAGGGCTGCTCCAAGGCTGTGCGTGAGGTGTTCGTGTCCCTCTACGAGAAGGGTCTCATTTATAAGGGCAGCCGCATCATCAACTGGTGCCCCAACTGCGTCACCGCCCTGTCCGACGCCGAGGTGGAGTATCAGGATAAGACCGGTCATCTGTGGCATATGCGCTATCCCCTCACCGACGGCTCCGGCTATCTGGTGGTGGCTACCACCCGTCCTGAGACCATGATGGGCGATACCGGCGTGGCTGTGAACCCCAACGATGAGCGTTATAAGCATCTGGTGGGCAAGACGGTCACTCTGCCTATTATGAATCGTGAAATTCCCATCGTGGCCGACGATTATGTGGACATGGAGTTCGGTACCGGCTGCGTGAAGATGACGCCTGCCCATGACCCCAATGACTTCGAGGTGGGCCTGCGCCACAATCTGGAAGTCATCCGTGTGCTGGACGACCACGGTGTGGTCAACAGCGAGGGCGGCATCTTCGAGGGCCTGGACCGCTACGAGTGCCGCAAGCAGGTGGTTGCCAAGCTGGAAGAAATGGGCCTCATGGAGAAGATTGAGGACTACTCCCATAATGTGGGCACCTGCTATCGCTGCCATAACGATGTGGAGCCCATCATCTCCGCCCAGTGGTTCGTCAAGATGGAGCCTCTGGCCAAGGAAGCCATGCGTGTGGTCAAGGACGGCGAAGTGAAGTTCGTCCCCGAGCGCTTCTCCAAGACCTACCTCAACTGGATGGAGAATGTGCATGACTGGTGCATTTCCCGTCAGCTGTGGTGGGGTCATCAGATCCCGGTCTGGTACTGCGCCGACTGCGGCAAGATGACCTGCGTCCGGGAAGACCCCGACTGCTGCCAGCACTGCGGCAGCAAGAACATCACCCGTGATCCCGATGTGCTGGACACTTGGTTCAGCTCCGCTCTGTGGCCCTTCTCCACGCTGGGCTGGCCGGACAAGACCGAGGATCTGGATTACTTCTATCCCACCGATGTTCTGGTCACCGGCTATGATATTATCTTCTTCTGGGTTGCCCGTATGATTTTCTCTGCCTGCGAGCATACCAAGAAGCCCCCGTTCCACACCGTGTTCATCCACGGTCTGGTCCGTGACGCACAGGGCCGCAAGATGTCCAAGTCCTTGGGCAACGGCATCGATCCTCTGGAGATGATCGACCAGTACGGCTGCGACGCCCTGCGTTTCAACCTGATTACCGGCAACAGCCCCGGAAACGATATGCGTTTCTATACCGAGCGCTGTGAGGCCATGCGTAACTTCGCCAATAAGATTTGGAACGCCAGCCGTTTCCTGCTGATGAACCTGACCATTGATGAGTGCCGTCTGCCGGAGAAGCTGGAGCTGGAGGACAAGTGGATTCTGTCCAAGCTGAACTCCGTCATCCGTGATGTCACCGCCAACATGGAAAGCTATGAGCTGGGCGTGGCTGCACAGAAGATCTATGACTTCATCTGGGACAGCTACTGCGACTGGTATATCGAGCTGACCAAGGCTCGCCTGAACGGCGACAACGAGGAGCGCAAGCAGCAGGCTCAGCAGGTGCTGTGCTATGTGCTGACGGAGACCCTGAAGCTGCTGCATCCCTTCATGCCCTTCATCACGGAGGAAATTTGGCAGGCTCTGCCCCATGAGGGTGATTACCTGATGCTGCAGAACTGGCCGGAGTACCATGCAGAGTTTGACTTTGCCGAGGATGAGGCTGCCATGGAGAAGATCATGGACGCCATCAAGGCCATCCGTGCCCGCCGCAGCGAGATGAATGTGCCCCCCTCCAAGAAGGCCGAGCTGACCGTGGTCACCGAGGACAGCGCTGTGTTCGCTCTGGGCGTTCCCTTCCTGGAGCGTCTGGCCAGTGCTTCCGGCGTGGAGATCACCTCTGAGGCTCCCGCAAGCGTGGACGGTCTGGTCAGCGTGGT
>RCNI01001179.1_pt1 | contig 14758 bp, 9 predicted proteins | sample 2041151 | NCBI WGS metagenome assembly RCNI01 (sample SAMN09708214, study PRJNA481090) | feces metagenome | isolation source: feces | place: Antarctica: Albino Rookery | reverse complement strand
GAGGGCGAAGTCCTGCCTGTTCCCACCCGTTCCTTCGGCGGCATCGGCATCTTTGCCATCCCCGAAATGGGCCGCTTCTACCGCCATGTGCTGATTCAGAAGCGTTATCCCCACCACGGCGCCGTGGCCTTCGCCCACTGCGGCAAGAGCCTGTTTGAGGTCCTCAAGTACTTCGGCATCTCCGACATTGCTTATAATCAGCCCAAGTCCCTGCCCTACGCAACCGAGAATCCCTGGGGCTGATTCACAGGTTCTAACCAGAAAGTTAATTAGGGGACGCCTGGAATAATCCAGGCGTCCCCTCTCTTTTTAATATAAAAAGCTATTTATCTAATGTTATTGGACATGGTTTGTTGTCTCAACTAAGAATGTTGCTTTGCAATTTCATTCCACCGGAAAACGTGTCTATTTTCCTTTCCAAATTTTATGCAGATTGGTGCTCTCTATTTTGCAAAACCAGATATCATGGCGTTTAGTCTGTAGAAAACAGCCTGCCGCAGAATGCTTTTACATTCTGTGGCAGGCTGTTTCTAATGTAAAAATTCTTCTTAACTTGGCAGCATGATTTAGCAGGAGAATCGTTTATGAAAACTTTTGCTTACTGCCACAACTGATTTTCACTGTATTCTTTGCTTGCGAAGGGTCCGGGCAAAACCTGTGCACCGCGATGATTTCCAAAGTAGTCCTCGTCAAAGGTGATAGGTGTGCCATCGGGATTCTCGAAAGCTTCCTCGGGCTCAAAGGCATAACCCAGGACGTCGCTGTTTACCATATCAGCAGCATAGTCACCCAGGAACTCGTAGAGGTTAGTGGCGAGAACGGGCTTGCCATCTTTCTGGGTCAGCTCTAAAGTGATCTCATGGGTATTATCCACCAACGGATCGATTTCATGCTTCCAGGCCTGTGCACCATTCAGGTAAACATTGCCCTTCGACCATACAGGCAGGTGCTGGAAGTGTGCAGGTTCCAGCTTCTTCATATTGGGGGTTTCGGTATCCATATCGAATTTGGCAATCCACTCCTCGTAGGTGGGGTACTCGTTCATTACATGGGTGCCGACCTCCCGATTTTCGTAGGAGAGACTGTTATCTGCGTCATGGTGGATTGGCATGGGTTCCGCCGCCCATTTCTGCACGAAGATGTTATTGTAGAATCGGTCGTCACCGTGAAGAATAGTCATAAAGCCCATGACTTCTGTGCGATGGGGCATATGATATGGCGTATAACGGGCACGGTTGACACCCTCTACCACGGTGTCGGTACCTGCACCCACGACGGTGAAAGAACCGCAGATTAGATTGTGGACCATGGCTACGCCTTCGGTGGCCATTCGCAGGGACACATCAGACAGCAGAATGTTGTTGTCGATCAGCGTGGGACCGTGACTCACTTCTACGAACAGATCCTGTGCCATCATACCGCCTTCCAGCTGCTTTGCGAATGCAGGCCGCTGGTTGTCATGAAGCAGGTTCTGGGTAATTCTGGTGCCCTGGGCTTCCCAATCGCACCAGATACCCATCGTGCAATTGTGAATGTGGTTCCGGCGGAAAATTACGTCGATGGCTGCATGGAGCTTGATGCCGGCGATTTCAGCGCCGCCCAGTTCCATCATGTTGTTAATGTGATGAATATGGTTGTCCTCGATGATGGAGAACACGGCACCCATACGACCAATGATGCCGCCTTGCTCACAGTTGTGAATATTGCAGCGGCGGACAATGTGGCTGCCCACATTTTCTTTCAGCCAACCGTGAAACTGACCTCTGCAAACGGCGTCTCGCTCCATCTGGGTGGGGCTCTTTACGTGTTTTACGGTAAAATAGTGGTCATTTTCCGGGTCGAGATATTTGCCCAGGCTGATACCTGCGCACTTACTGTTGCTGATTTCACAGTCCTCAATGATCCAGCCTTTAGACCAGTGGGGGCCAATCATGCCGTCCTGATAGGCAGCGGGAGGTGCCCAGGTGGTGGCAGCCTTGTTTACATTAAATCCGCTGAAGGTAATGTAGCCTACGCCGGTCTTAGAGGGCATGAAGCAGCGGCGGCGGACATTGATTTCTACATTTTCTTCGTTGGGGTTCTTACCCTGGAAGTTGGCGTAGATGACGGTTTGATTACCGTCCTGCTCTGCGTACCACTTATAGATAGAAGCGCTGGGCTCCCAGGAACAGGGGGAGACATCGCCACGGATGCAGGCATCCAGGCTTTCTGCCTCATAGAGCATTTTGTCGTTGAGATATACCGCACCTGTGTGCTTACTGCGACCTGCAAAATACCAGTCGCCGTAGACATAGGTCGTATAGGGGTTATAGCGGCCAAACAGAGTGTTGCTGACCCGACATACCCAGACATTGCCTTCATAGGGCTTCCATGTTTTGATTTCCTCAGCACCGGTGATAACAGCGCCCAGAGGCTCTAAACTGCGATAGGTAATTCTGGCATCTTCAGTTCCACCATAAATAGGGTCCACGTATTCTCGATAGATGCCGGGAGCTACCAAGACTTCGTCGCCGGGCTTCGCAATCCGGGCGGCATCGTTAATGTGCTTGAAGGGGGCTCCCTTGGTGCCATTTCCGCTTCGGCAAACGTTTGCAGAAACATAGATTTTCATAATGTTTTTTCCTCCAGTGTATTTATATTTGTTTGCACAAATGAACTGCGAAAAGAAGATACAGGTTTAGCAACAGTGGATTTGGCTTCTAGCCTGAGCAAAGTCCGTTTAGTCCATATAAAGAGTTGGGTCAGAGAAAAAATGATTCATAAGGGCAATGGCTCCACCTTGGGCATCCAACTCGGTAAGAGCACGCACATCATAAAGAATTTCAAGAGGAGGACAGGAGTCCAGATAGTGGAACTGTGCCAGGGACTCTCGTATTCTTGAGTTAAAATAAGAACCTGCCAGGGCGTAGTTGCCTACAAAAATAACTGTTTCAGGATTAAATACCAGAGAGATGTTTCGAATCAGAATGGCAAACTGATCGGCAAGATAAGCCACCTGCTTTCTTGCGTAATCATCACCTTGCTGAGAAGCAGCAAAAAGTTTGCGCAGAGTAATTTCCCTGGCAGGAATTTTTGCAAGAGAAGAATCAGCAGGCGGGGCAATTTCGTCGATGCGCTTGCGTACTCTGGCTTCAGAGACCAGACATTCCACACAGCCGTGACTGCCACAGGTACACTCCTCAGAATCCGATGGGTCCAAAATCATATGACCGATTTCCCCAATCAGGGAATCCTGACCGTTGAGAATTTTACCGTCCTGAAACAGAGCACCAGAAAGCCCCCAGGCTGTAAAGAGAACGAGAATTCGCTTCCGCTTATTTTCTACCATATCTAAAGCGGAACGACTAACGCATTTACCGGCGTTTTCCACCAGAATAATGGGGGTCTCTCCAAAAATTTCCCGTAGATACTGGCCAACGGGTATGTTGAGCCCCCAATCTGGGGTGTGAACGCTGTACTTAAGTACTAAATTGGCGTAGTCAACAATACCGGAGGTAGACAGGTTAACACCATAGAGGTCAGAAAAGGTGAGCCCTAATTTTTGCAGCAGGTCCTGGGAGCGTTGGCCGATGTACGCAAAGGCCTCCTTAGAATTATGGGGAATGATCCACTCATAAGAGTAACTTTGCACCAATGCCATATTCATGCTGAACAAAGTCAGGTTCAGGCTGGTGGGCCACATGGTGATGTTCAATAGATACTGATTCCGAGCAAAACGGAAAAATTCCGGCTTTTTGCCGCCTTGTTCGGTGGAGTCACCTTTACCAGCGCTGATGAGGATGTTGTTATTGCAGAAAAACTGGATGGCTCGCATGACGGTCAGCTTGCTGATACCGGTTTGAGCTACAATATCTGCAACGGTGTGTTCCTGGTTGTCGCGGAAGCACTCTAGGACAAGCTGCCGATTTTTGCTTTTTAAATTGGAAGGCAAAGCGGGAGCTTGACGAGATGCTGATGTACTGGCGGAATAGTCTCCCCGTTGTGTGGTCATAACAATCAATCCCTACTATGTTAGTATGCGGTATTCATCCTAGCTGATGTGGAGATCTGAGGAAAGAGAAAAGCTGACACACGGTTATCAAGATAGATCATCTGACAGCTCTTCTGCATATCGGATAGAATGAATGCTGAATATACAAATTCCATGTGTTTAAAAACCTCAGCACATATTTGGGCATAATCACCAAAATAAGGTGCTGAAAAACTGCCTTTACGTGCATTATAGCATATGGACTCGGGAGAAACAAGTCTAATCTAATAAAAAAGATCGAATTATTATAAAGTTAATAAACAACATAATTTAATATAGCGAAAGCTTACAAAATGCAGAGGACTTATTGTTCTAAATGCACAAAAAGAAATGTATTTTCATAAAATAATTGACAAAATATATAAAGAGATGCTAATATAAATGCGAAATCAATAAAATATTCTGCTTGATTGGTTAGATAAACTTATTCACTTATCGGATTCAGCAAGTAAAGCATAAGATGCGGCAGCTGCTTTCCCGTCATTAGCACCTGTATCCTTTAACAAAGAAAGAATAATACAAAAATAGGGGAATAAAACGAATATATTGTAGGAATTTGTGCTGGGATGCTGAAGACATATAAATTAACAATTTGATAAACTGACATAAAATAATCCAAGAATAATTTCGGTATAAGATGGCTTGCATTGGAGTTAGTATTGATTATAACCAATTTAAAGACTTCCTGTTTAGCGAACATCTCATCACCAGTGTTGCATCAGATGGTGCAGGGGGGTACCTATGAAATTAACAGAACATTTCCAGGATTCAGCACTCGCCAGTGGACTGCGGACGGCCTGGGATTTGCTTATTCTTAACTTCCTGTGGCTTATGTGCTGTATTCCAGTAATCACTATTGGCCCTGCTACCTGTGCACTGTTTTCCACTGCCATGAAGCTTGCGCGAGATGAGTCGACATCTGTGTTCCATGATTTTTTTCGTGCCGTAATCGGAAATTTCTGGCAGGGATTACTGCTCGGTGTTGTTGCAGCAGGCGTTGCAGTGGTTTCCTTTGTGGATGGCCTTTTTGCTATGCAGCAGACTGGCCTGTTCAAAATCGTATTTATGACAGCGTCGACTTTGGCTGCGCTGTTGTTCCTGATAATTCTCTGTTATGTGTTTCCTTTGCAGGCCAGATTCCAGGGCACTATGAGAATGCACCTTCGAAACGGATGTATCTTGCCCTTTAAAGCTCCAGGGAAAACGTTACTGATTTGGCTGATCGTTTTGACTCCTGCGGCTCTGGCCTTCCTATTTCCTGCGATGATGCTCCAGACCCTTGGAATCGTTTATATTCTGGCTGGAGCCTCTCTACCGGTCTATCTGGACTCCAAAATTCTGAACAAATTATTTGATGAAATAGGAACGCTATCGGCTCCGACGACTGCTGAATAAATCGTTTCCCGGAAAATGACAGTGGAGCTCAAAGAAGCTGGCCCGGTCTGCATCTGCTTTACTTACGGATTCAAAAGAGTCTAAAAGAGAAATTTGTAGCAGAAACAGACAGAAGTTATACTGTGTGATTTACGGCCGAAGCGGTCGAACCCAGTAAATGCTGATTCTAACAGATGGGATGCGCAAGTTATTATTGCAAAACGGGTGAGAATCACGGGTAAGAGCGATATGGAAATGCAGTGTCAATTCCTGATGGAACGAGATGCTCACATTTAGATTGTATATACAATGGCATGGCTGCGAGCCATCAATCTTGCGGTACATATCCCGAAAAATAAACATTGCTCCTGATGCACGTTTGGTATCTGATTGGTGCATCTTTCTGCGGATGCGTTTGAAGTTCAAAAACTTCTGTGCGCTTTTATATGTAGGGCCCTATTGTATTCAGAATACGATTATGTGACAGGATTTCGACGTTGCAATTCGAGACCGAGTGTATGATTTTTTTCCTGAAGCTGGCTGTAAAAATTTAGTGCAGAAATTTTTCAACGAAAAGATTTAAGAGAAATAAGAACTCTGAATTGTTAAAAAATTACAAATAGTATTGCGAGATTCATAAAGATATATGTGCAAATATACGTTGATTTAGAAAACGGCAATATTCTTTTAGTAGAAACTCCAGTAGGATGATTCTAAGCCGCCAGTGACAAACAGCTTCACGTTTCGTGCAATTAAAATGACAAGAAATCGACATAAACTAGATAAATAATCGGTAGCATAAATTACTATCTTCTGATATTATTGAAATATAACAAATGCACTAATGACAAGGAATGTGTGCTTGTACATGATGCACAAAATGCAACTGGCGGTTTTGATGGATGCAGCAAAATGCAGAGCGAATATATCTGTAAATAGTAGAATACACAGACGCGCTTTGAATTGTGCATACAGTTGTAAACTTAGAATTTACATACAGTGAAGCCAAAAGCAAGCGCAGATGAGGGAGGCATAATTCAGGTGAACAGTACGTTTTTTGACGAAGTAATTGATCGGCGCGGAACGAATAGCGCAAGATGGGATACGATGGATAAGAAGTACAACTGTAATGATGTTATCCATCTTGAAGTTGCGGACATGGATTTCAGAAGTTCTGATGCAATACGCGAAGGACTTATGAAGTGTGTGGAGCATGGCGTCTTTGGGTATACCGATTTAAGCAATGCGTTTTATTCCGGTGTTGTGCACTGGTACAAAGAACGTAAGAATGTGGATGTCAAAACCGATGAAATCGTTTTTTGCCCCAGAATTAATATCGGACTTGGCCTTTGCGTGGAAGCCTTTACCCAAAAAGGGGATGAGGTGCTAATTAACACACCGGGCTATATGCCGCTGTATGATGCAGTAAAGAAAAATGGACGAGTTCCTGTTGAGTGTCCTCTGGTTTTTGAAAATGGCAGGTATTTCCAGAACTTTGATCAGATCGAAGCTCTCATTTCCAGCAAAACAAAGATTTTTGTCCTTTGCAATCCTCACAACCCTGCGGGGCGTGTATGGACCGAAGAGGAGCTTCGCAGACTTGGAGAAATTTGTGTAAAACACAATCTTATTTTGTTCTCGGATGAGATCCATGGAGATATTGTTTCTGCTGGCAGCAAGTTCACATCGACGCTGAGGCTACCTGAGGATGTAAGACAGAGATTGATTGCAGCAAGCTCTATTTCGAAAACATTTAACGTCCCTGGAAGCATAATTTCGTACATGATTGTCCCAAACAGTAGACTGAGAGAGATAATCAGAAGCCAGATTGACAGAGTGGGTATGCATAATCCCAATATATTCTCTATGAGCATTATCGAGAATGCTTATTATCACTCGGATGCCTGGTATGAGGCCATGCTTCAATATATCGATGAAAATGAAAAATTCACCAGGTCGTATTTTAAAACCAATATGCCTGAAATTGAGTTTGCAGAAAGAGAAGCTACCTATTTGCTGTGGGGAAATTATAGTAAACTGAACTGCAGCGAGGAACAAATGGAGCGCTGGTTTATCGAAGAAGCGAAGGTAGGTGTGTACATGGGCAGTGATTTTGGAAGAGGCGGACAAGGATATTTCCGAATGAACATTGCGAGCCCAAGAGCACTGCTGGAGAAAGCCTATGAAAATATGAGAGCGAAATATGATATGCTGAAACATATAAATCAAATTTGAAAACCATTTTAGCAAAACCTTATGTATTATCTAGTACAAAAAATTCTACGTTATGATTAGACCGCTGACTCATAAATTTTAAATTCAATACAAAAGGATGGTGAAATTGAGGAGTTAGGAGATGAAAGTCAGTTCGTGAGTAACTGAGTCCAGCGGAAACTCACATAACACAGAGCACTTGGAAGCGTTTGCCGGATATAAGTCCAATGACATAAAGCAAGAGACGCTCAAAAAAAGTAAGCAAGAAAGTACACGGTTTTGCGATCAGAACAATATCAAAAAAAGGAGTCGTCAGTTTGTACACTTGATAGCGTTGTGCAGATGTGTTACGACAGAAAGGTTATGTTATGAAAAAGTTTTCTAAAGTCATGGTACTCCTTTTGGCAGCCGTAATGGTGTTAGGTATGTTCGCCGGTTGTGGCGCTAGCCAGGGGAAGGAAGAGCCCGCAGTAAAAGAAACCAAAGCAGAAAAGTCCGAAGGCAAGGTGATTACCTTCTGGAATGCCCTTGCTGATGGCGTCAACAGAGAAATCACCGACAAGGCAATTGAAATTTTCAATAGAACCACTAAGTCTGGTTATACCATCGAAAACGTTCCCATCCAGAATGATACCTATAAGGAAAAGTTGGTCGTTGCAATGAGCTCTGGCCAGTGTCCTGATATGTACTCTCACTGGGCTGGTGGTCCAATGAACGAGTATGTCGATTCCGGCTATGCAGTTCCTGTTACTGACAAGTTTGAGAACAGCCCTCTGAAGGACAGACTCCTGAAAGCCGGTGTTGAGCAGGGTAAGTATAAGGGCGAGATTTACGCCATTCCTGCGATTGATATTTCTATGTGTGGCTTCTACTACAACAAGGACCTGTTTGCTAAGTACAACATTGAAGTTCCTAAGACTATCAGCGAACTGGAAGCAGCTTGTGACGTTTTTGTAGCAAACGGAATCACTCCTTTTTCACTTGCAAACTCTACCAAGTGGACCGGTTCCATGTACTTCATGAACCTTGCTGCCAGAAAGGGCGGCCTGGAACCCTTTAATGCAGCAGTTGCAGGTGACGGCTCTTTTGAGGATGAGTGCTTTATCTATGCTGGTAATACCATTCGTGATTGGTCTGAGAAGGGTTACTTCTCTGAAGGTATGAACTCCCTTAATGAGGATGACGGACAGGCAAGACAGGCTCTTTACACGGAAGATGCAGCTATGATTCTGATGGGTTCTTGGTACACCTCCCTCCTCAAGAGTGAGAGTGAGGAGTTCTATCAGAAAGTGGGCTGGTTCCCGTTCCCTGCTCTGGAAGGCTCTGACGCGGATCCCTCCATCACCATCGGCTCTATTGGTCAGAACTTTATCTCCTTCAATTGTACTGGTGAGAAGCTTGATGCAGCATTTGAGTTCGCTAGCGTTTTCTCCTCTCCTGAAATGGTTGAGTTTATGGTTGAAAGAGGCAAGATGCCCCCTGTAGAGGGTGTTAATGAATTGCTGACTGACGAAAATCAGAAGACTATCTACAAGCAGAGCCAGGAAGCTTCCTCCATTCAGCTGTGGTATGATCAGTATCTGCCTCCTGTCGTTGCACAGGCTCACCTGGATTCCTCTCAGGAATTGTTTGGCCTGACTATGGAGTCTGCTGAGGCTGCTAAGATGATGCAAGATGCAATGCAGGGATATATCGCCGATAAGCAGTAAATAAAGTGTATTATATGCAGTAGTTTATTTATGTGCCTCCTCGGTAGGAACACTCGGGGAGGCACATTTTAAACTTTTAAGGAGCAATCAAATGAGTAAAAGAACATCGTTGGCAAAAAAAAGACAGCGGGAAACCGCTATTGTTGCAGCTATTTTCCTTTTGCCGGTCATATTTTTTGTTTCTGTTTATGTGTTCTATCCCATTGTAGACACTTTTAGAACTAGTTTATACAAATGGAATGGTATTTCTGCTAATAAGGTATTTATTGGCTTAAAAAACTGGGAGACTCTGCTGCATGATAAGGCGTTCTGGAGCGCATTTTGCAACAATATTATTGTTATGATACTGTCGGTTGCACTCCAAATTCCAATTGGTCTTGCACTGGCCACTTTTATCGAATTCGGCGGCAAAAAAATGACCGTTTTCAAGGTCCTGTGGTTCCTCCCCCTCCTGATGTCTTCCGTCGCCATTGGCTTCCTGTTTAGTTATGCACTGATGACCCAGGGCGGAATTATAAGCTCTCTTTCCCATCTGTTCGGTGGAGGAAATGTGGATTTGCTGGGCAATCCCAAAACAGCCCTGTTGACAGTAATCGGTGTTATGGCCTGGCAGTTTACGCCCTTCTATATGGTATACAGCATGGCTGCATATACCAACATCTCAACAGATGTCTATGAAGCTTCCATCCTTGATGGAGCCACAAAAGCACAGTATTTCAAGAAAATTGCACTGCCTCTTTTGAGCCCTTCTCTCAAAACGGCGGCAATCCTGTCCATGGTCGGTTCCCTCAAGTATTTCGACCTTGTGTTTGTTATGACAAACGGTGGCCCTGGTACTTCTACTGAACTCATGGCAACCTATATGTATAAGCATTCCTTTGCTAAGTTCAACATGGGCTACGGCTCTACGGTTGCGGCGGGTATGTTTATCATCATTACCTTGATTTCGCTGGTCACAATGAAGCTTATCAACAGAAAGCGGGAGGATTAAGCATGAATAGCACAAAAACAAAAAGCCGTATCTGTTGGACAATTGCCTGGATACTGGGAATCGCATGGACAATAATCGCATTGATGCCATTTGTTTTTATGGTACTAAATTCCTTTAAAGGCCAGTTCGAAATGCTTACCAATGGCGTCTTCGCACTGCCGAAGTCATTCAAGCTGGAAAACTATAAGGGCGTTTTTGAAGGTCATATCATCAGTTACTTTTTAAACAGCGTAGTTGTTCTGGTGATTTCTTTGTCGATTTTGCTCTTTACTGCGGCCTGTGCTTCGTACCCGCTGTCAAGATTCAGATTTAAACTTGCAGATCCCATCTACTCGCTGGTTGTAGCCTGCATGGCAATTCCTGTTCATGTCACCCTCATCCCGATTTTTAAAATGTCTACAAAAATTGGAATTTATGACTCTATTTGGGGCCTTATTGGACCATATATTGCCATGAATATTCCTATCTCCGTATTTATCCTTACAAGTTTTATGAAAGGACTTCCCGGAGAAATAGAAGAAGCAGCAGAAATTGACGGTTGTAACAAATTCCAGTTGTTTTTCAAGGTGATTCTTCCTTTGTCTAAATCTGGTCTTGCCACTTTGGCTATCTACAATGGCGTCAATATTTGGAACGAATTTATTTTTGCATATACCTTGACTCAGTCTGCTGGAAGCAGAACACTTCCTCTTGCTGTATCACAGTTTAAGGGTGAGTTTGCAATGAACACGCCTATGATTCTGGCTGTTCTGACTCTGTCAATCATACCCATGATCATCCTGTTCATTATTATGCAGGATAAGCTGGTCAAGGGAATGACTGCAGGTGCAGTTAAGGGGTAACTGGTTACTTTGCAAATACAAGGAGAAATAAAGATGTCCACTGAATATCATGTGTCCTTAACCGGTAACGATGAATTTGACGGAACTATCGACCGCCCTTTCAGAACGATTCAGGCTGCAGCAGATGTAGCAAGAGCTGGCGATACTGTGACTGTCCATGAAGGCGTATACCGAGAGTGCGTGAACCCAAAATTCGGCGGAATCAGCGACAGTTGCCGAGTTACCTATCAGGCGGCGGAAGGCGAAAAAGTCGTTATTAAAGGTTCCGAAATCGTAAAAAATTGGGAAAATGTAGAAAGCACAGTTTGGAAAGCAGTTATTGACAATAAAATTTTTGGAGAATACAACCCATATGCCTTTGCACTAGGCGGAGACTGGTTTATGTATCCGAAAGATTGGAAAGTGCACACTGGTGATGTGTATTTAAATGGAAAATCTTTTTACGAAGCCAGCAGCCTGGAAGGTGTCAAAAATCCTGTCATGCGAGTGGACGGCTTTAATCCTCCTTGGACGAAGCACAGAGAACCAATCCCTCATCCTGAGGACACGCTCTATCAGTGGTTCGCAGAGGTCAGCGATGACGTTACCGTGATCTATGCTAATTTTCAGGGTGCAGATCCTAACAATGAGTTAGTCGAGATCAATGTGAGAATGTGTTGCTTCTATCCTGAAAATACCGGTAGAAACTACATAACCGTCAAAGGGTTTGAAATGGCACAAGCCGCTACCCCTTGGGCGCCTCCTACTGCTGATCAGCCTGGCCTTATCGGTGCACATTGGAGCAAAGGTTGGATTATAGAGAATAACAGAATTCATGATGCGAAATGCAGCGGAATCAGCATTGGCAAAGAAATATCAACCGGACATAATGACCGCACCTTGTATAAGAAAAAACCTGGATATCAATATCAGATGGAAGCTGTCTTCAAAGCCTTGAACATAGGCTGGAGCAAGGAAACCATCGGTTCCCACATTATCCGTAACAATACCATTTATGACTGTGGTCAGAATGCAATTGTTGGACATCTGGGCTGCATATTCAGTCAAATCTATCATAACCATATTTACAACATCGCTGTTAAGCATGAATACTATGGGTATGAGATTGCCGGCATTAAGCTCCATACTGCTCTTGATGTGCAGATCCATGACAACAACATTCATGACTGCACCCTTGGTATGTGGCTTGACTGGCAGGCACAGGGCACCAGAGTCAGCAGAAACCTGTTCTACAAAAATGACAGAGATCTCTTCATTGAAGTAACCCATGGTCCGCATCTTGTTGACAACAACATTTTTGCCTCCGATTATTTCTTTGATAATCTTGCCTGGGGTGGTGCTTACGTAAACAACCTGATTTGCGGTACAATGCGCCATGTATCGGTTTTGAACCGTGCCACACCCTATCATTATCCCCACAGCACGAAGCCGATGGGCACTACTTTTGTGTACAGTGGAGATGACAGATGGTATCAGAATATTTTTGTGGGCGGAGCAAGGACATATACAGAACAATCCATAAGCGGAACCTCTGACTATAACGGAAGCCCTTGCTCTTTTGAAGAGTTTATTGGAGAACTCAAGCTGGACAAAGGCGATATGGATGCTTTCGAGCAAACCAAGGAAGCAGTGTATATCAAAAACAATGCATATCTAAAGTCTGCTACCATGTTTGACAGAGAAGAAGGAAGTCTCAAGAACGATTTTGATCCCAAGGTGAAAATCGTTGCAGAAGGCTCCAAAACATATTTGGAATTGGATGTTAGCAAAGAACTTCTGGATAGAAAAGCGAAAGTACTCACAAGTGGTGATCTGGGTTCTGTGCGTATCGTTGAGATGTGCTATGAAAATCCAGATGGCAGTCCGATTATTCTGGATACAGATTATACTTCTGCAACGAGAGACGAAGTCTCGAACATTGGACCGATTTCTAGACTGAAAGAGGGAAAAAACAGAGTCCTTATTTGGGAAAACCACGTGTATCCAACCTTCGATATTTAATTTCATCGCCCCTATTCTGCATGATTTATTTCGCAGGATGGGGGCGGCTCCCTTTATGCAAATCTTTCTTTCAACTTGTCTCCCAATGTGTTAGTATATGTAATGTATAACCTGTATATACTCACCATTATCTGTTTGTATTATTTTTCCTACCAAGGGGGTATCTATGGATGGTGTTTGAACATGAAATTATTGTTCCCGGTGAGAATCTACCTTTCCAAGTTTTTACGTTTGAGGGAAAGAACGGAGACTATCTCAGAGGCAAACATTGGCATAGTGATTTGGAGATTTTTGCTCTATTTTCAGGAGAGCTGGAATTTTATATAGATGATAGGAAGTACATTTTAGAGCCGGGAAAATTCATTATACTTAATTCCAATGAGGTACATTCCATAGTTGCGCAAAAACCAAACGATGCAGTTGTGTTACAGTTTCCTGTTTCGGTGCTAAATAACTACTGTTCTGAGGATGATTATATCTTTTTCTATCACGAGCCGAATAACAGCGATGATGAACTGATGAAGCTGTTAGAAAAAACAAACCAAGTATGCAAAGAGAAAAATCGAGGCTATCACTTAGAGGCATTGGCCCTGTTTTATTCGGTAATGTATTTGCTTGTATCCAAATATCAGAAATTTGAGATAGCTGGAGATCAGCTGAAACGCAATAAAAATCTTAAGAAACTTTCTACTATTATAACTTACATAAAGGAACACTATGCAGAAGAACTGACATTAGAGAATGTCGCAGATCATTTTAATTACTCGCCGACTTATCTTTCAAAAATGTTCAGGACATATGCTGGTATAACGTTTAAAAACTATGTAGAAGATATACGCTTATACTATGCCGTGAATGAGATACGTGCAGGTAAAGCATCTCTCGGCGAAGTGGCCCTGAAATACGGTTTTGCCAACAGCCGAGTTTTGGCAAGAGTTTTTGAGAAGAACTTTGGTATGCTGCCCAGTGACTATAGAAAGAAATATACACAAAAAGATATATGTCCATCGAATTCCATAAGTATATCCAATCATGATCAATAAATAAACTCCTCTTAGCATAAAATGCTATCGGTAACCATAAAAACCTGCGCTTGGTATCCAGCATATTTACAGATGAGCAGCGCACAGTGGAGTATTTGTGTTCATACTGTCTTTGGTGTTGACATACTATTTATAATCCCCTCCATTTTCGCAACGGTTTTGTACAATTCTTGTGCTTATGAACGTTCTGAACTTGATTTTTATTGCTTTGATGACACCGTTGGCTTTTTGCGGGTGATTGCTCAGCGCGATATGGTCATATAACTGTTTGTTAAGTAAAGTTTTTGTAAATATGCTTTACAGAACTAGTCAAGAGGCAAATCATCCAGTATAATGATATGCAAATAGGGTTATCATGCCCATTTTGGAGAGTAGGTGGGTCAAATGAAAAAAAGCCAATTGAAACCATACGTTCACGCGGGGGTTACAGCCTTTGTTGTGATCCTGTTATCCCTGGTTGTCTGCTTTGTGATGATTCATATGCAGCAGGTTTCAGCGACCGTGGCACTCATCAAACACATCCTGCGGCCGATTTCCCTGGGACTTATTTTTGC
>RCNI01001153.1_pt1 | contig 14767 bp, 14 predicted proteins | sample 2041151 | NCBI WGS metagenome assembly RCNI01 (sample SAMN09708214, study PRJNA481090) | feces metagenome | isolation source: feces | place: Antarctica: Albino Rookery | reverse complement strand
CATAATGGACAGCTGCGAAGAAACTTCCTTCTTAAACTGTTCAAAATTGGAGGTCTCAACATATCGCTCCAACGCAGAAAAGATGATTCCTTCGCAAGTCTGTATAGCAGATGTGATCTGCTCCTTCACCGACTGCTTGAGGTCGTTCAGCTTGTCGTCGTGCTTCTTGATTTCTTGCATAGCCATTTCAAGGGAATTGGCAGCATCTTTATTAGCTTCGATGTCCGAACCAATCATTGAGGATGTCACCCGCCCAAGAGTAATTCCTCCAACTCTGGGATCACACAGATCTTCCTGCAACTCTGTCAAATCATAGTAATCAGATAACCCGTGGAATTCAGACTCTGCATGCACTCTCTGACCAACCGCAAATGAGTCTGTCTGAACACCTTGCTTGGAAAGATCCAAAGCGGATAAGCTGATAGAGTACGGAATCAACATAGCACTTGAAAGCCAAGCGGCTGCCTTTCTGGCAAGGTTCTGTCTTTCTGTCACATCATCCCAGATAACCGTAGCCTCTATGACCCCGCGCAAGGCAACAGCCTCGTCATTTTGCAGATAATCCTTACCATCCACATCGATTTGCAGACGCTTTCCTGTTTGCGGATCTTTTGCTCCATAGGGGATAATGCGTGTTGCAAACCTTTCCAGATTGGGCTGTTTATTGTAATCCAGCAGATTGCTGCCGAAGGTGATTGACTGCGTGCATCGGTACGGCAGTTCTGCATACCAGTTAATGGATCTTTTCCCACTGGGGAGAGTCTCAAAAAAGATATATCCACCACACCGTTCAATCAACTTCAGTAGAACATCATAGCCAGTCTGCGCTGACTCAGAATATAGCAGTAAATAGTTGTTAGGATCTTTGACCGTAACATTCCCTATCTCAAACCGCTTATTTGGAGATGCAATTGCATTGTACTTGGCAACCAAATCCCGCAAGATAGATTCTGGATCAGTCTCATAACGATATGGGCGGATTACCACATCGTTAAACCAGCACAATTCTCCCTCACAAACAACCGTACGCAATCCATACATATTGTCAGCAAGAGGCAATGGGCGGCCGCGCCATCGAATTTTATTATCCTTACACACTTCGACGAGGGTACGAAATGCAGGAAACATAGCGTACGCAGGATGCCCAGGAAGCATGGTTATGGTACATGTTCCACCTTTGTTGACCGCCTCGGAAATCAGAATAGACTGCATCGCATAAGCAGGGATCGTGTTGTCATACGCCAACACACCGTCGGCATAAATCTGGATACTACTCATAGGACAGCCTCCCGGTATCTGATCTCACATGCCCCGCCACTGACAGAGATTTCAACAGACGATCCACCGGATATGACCATCCTAGGTAGCAGATGTGTGCCCTTAGAAAGCGTATACCGGGCAGTACCGTGTACGATGACCACATTCGCATCTGCTACGGTGACGCTGGGGACAACCGGCAGAGATCCATTATTGGCAAGGGTTTTGCCTACCTCTGATGTTGAGGCAGGGATTTCATAGACCGTTTCCTGATCTGCATAACGGTAGGGATCACAGCGGATTGCTATAACAACTTCGCTACCCAGCGGGGTAACATTTGTAACCACTCCCGTACGATACCAATCGTAATCGAAAGAAAGACGCACTTCTACAGATTTCCCTATGTAAAAATTTGCCAGACGATCTGCACAGCTGATTGCCGTTTCCGTATCGCTTTGCACATATACGGTCAATGTAATTGGCTCAAATCTGGGAGTTCCAAACCAACTGGATAGATCTACAACGCCATTAGCACCCGGTACATCTGCCAGATACTCTTTTTTTACCAATGCCGTTTTTGTCACCGCATTGATTTGACATTTATACTTCTGTATTAAAGATTCTCTATTCAGCGAGACATCTACTGTATTGTCATATGGCATCACTTCGCCCCCCTTTCCTTTAACATTCTCATCTGACCCATCTGGGCATCATACTGATCTGCAGTAGCCCCTACGAAAGACTTCCCATCGATGGCAATAACCTTGCCGTCCTTGATTGCCGCCAAAATGCTGTCCAACTTGGATTCCAGAGAACTTTGATTATTGACAGGTGCCGACACAGCAATTTGGGCTAAATGTGGGATCTGTTGCTGCTTAGACCTGATTGCAGACGCAAGTCCTGCATTAGCTGCTCTAGCAGATTGAGATTCTATTGAATGAATAGCTTGATGGTATGTAGCCACTCTACTTACGGCGCTTCTTTGATTCTGTTGAAACTTATTAGGAGGTACACTTCTACTGCTGTTGGGGCCATCCCACAACATGAAGTCTTTGCACGCCTTGTCGTATGCGCGCTTTTTACTATTAAGTCCAGAGATTGCGCCATCACCAAATTTGCTACCCGACTCATAACCGCCATCGTGCATAGTACCAGCCATCTCTTCCATTTTCTTTATCGCCGCCGTTTTGGCACCATCTATAGCCGACTCAATAGTGTCTTTTGCCACATCGACACCTTGAAACGCTGCATTCATTTCTTCAATCTGCTCATCAGTCCCGGTAACAAGCTGAGCCAAAAGCGCCATAGATTGGGCTGAGCCATCTGATAATTTTTGCACAAGACCAATATCAACGCCACGATCCATCGCAAGGGTGATATTGGTCGCATAGTCATCAAAGGCTTTTTTCTGCGACTGCAGCGCCCTAATCATGTCCTCTGTGGACATTTCACATTTCAATTTGACATTTTCAAAAAGTCCAAACTGTGTGTCCAGACTCTGACGGGCAGATTTCTGCAACTTTTGATATTCTTCGCGTACCTGCTCTAAAGAGCTGGACATATTATCCGTCATTTCTTTGGTCATGTCCGCAGCCGTTGGAGCGGAAGTCTCCAACTCGTCGCTCATATTCTCCCATGCTTCAGTGACTGCATCAACTATTGGTGCCTGTTCTTCAAGTGTTTTGTTACATTGATCAACTGCATTCTTATAAAGATCAATTTCGTCAGCATTCTTGGATTCCTCGGCCTGTAATCGGCTTACATCACTAGTATAAGCATTAACCGTATTCTGCAATGCAATATACCGGTGGTTGAACTGATCAACGCTTTCCCCTTCTCGAATCGTTGCAGTGTTAAGCTGATGTGTCCACATAATAAGCTTTTCCTGGGCCACAGCTAACTGATCAGCAATTTCCTTTTTTCTTTTCTTGGCATTTGCTTCAAGTACTTCATTCTTTGCCAATTCATACTGAGCATCTGCTAAGGCAGCAATATCATCCTTATAGCGTGCGTATGCAGCTTCCTGCATGGCGGTCTTTTTCCACTGCTCCGCCTGCCGTTTCAGCGCATCCGTACCGCCATTGACCAATCCTGTCTGCTCATCCAACGATGCATTAAGCTCGGGGATTGTGGCATTGATCTGATCGACGATCATTGCATATTCGACCTGTTGAGTTTTGGTCTTTAACCCCTGTGCCTCCAGCTCCTCTAATCTGCCAATGTATTTCGCAACCACATCATATGCAGCGTCTACAGACGCCACACTATCTGCATAAGATTGATTAGTCTCAGACACCGTGTCTGCCAACTTGCGGCTGGACTCCGTTAAGGCATTAAGTTCCTCATCCGCTCCCTTAGTATTAGCAGCTAAGGTCGCAATAGCAGAGCCCAATGCTACTACAGCAGTGGCGAAAATTCCCGCGGGATGAGCAATCAATAGTGCTTTAAATTCTGCCATAAGTGGCAGAATTGTTTTAAGAATGGTCATTGCTGATAAACCAGCTGTGAGCAGTCCCAGTGCCGTGACAACACCTGTAATGGCAGCAACCAAAGCAGGACTCCTTGAAACAATATCAGCGGCGCTTTCCATAATGTCGGCGCCGGCGTTTCGTAGGTTATTGAGCACAGGATTCAACTGGTCACCAACAGCAATTTTCAGGTTTTTGGATGCCACACTGACTCGCTGACTTGCAAATTCAGAGTTTGCTGTCATTTTCTCAAAGTTAACAGCTACAGATCCGGAGCTATTTTCCATGACATTCATGGTAGCGTTAAATTTCTCTACACCACTGTTCAGCAGCGCAAGAGCACCACGCCCGGCAGTAGCAGAGGACCACAGTCCAGAAAACTCCGTTTTGTTGCCTTCCACACTATCACTCAGGATGCCAAGAACATCACCCAAACTTTTTCCAGATCCCATCAACTCAGCAAAAGACTTACCTGTTTTCTGCTTTAGGACCGCAGCAATATCACTGCCACTGTCGGCCAACTCATCCAGCATAGTAGACAGATAGGTGGTGGTATTTTCCGCATTGATACCACTGGCAGTCATGTGTGCATACGCTGTAGCGATATTATCCAAGTTGACATTATAGGCTGCAGCAGAGGGGATGACCCGACCCATCACCTTGCCCAGCTCATCTACTGTGATTTTGCCAAGATCCTGTGTTTTTACAAGCTTGGACGCTACTGATTCTGTCTGCTTAGCATTCATGTTGTACGCATTAAGGATCGTTGTCAGCACATCAACTGAAGTCGATGCATCGGTAAAACCTGCAACAGCTAATTTTGTCGCATCTCCAACAAATTGCAGTGTATCAGCTGTTTTGATACCTGCGGACTGTGCTTCATAAGCCGCTTCCGCAATTTCATCTGGAAATTTAGCCACTTCCAAACCGATTTCCATAAATCCTTTTTTCATGGCATCATTTGACAAAACAAAATTATCTGCCAGCGTATACACTTTACTGATTGCTGTTTCAAACTCACTGGATGCTTTAGCACACTCCATCAAGGCTGCCGCCACATCCTCCACACGCTGCTGTACACCATCAGCTACTAACGCAGAAGCCAGTGCCTCGACCGCAGATGCAGACTTGCCCGTTCCGTCTGCGGCCTCGACAACCGCATCACCGTATCGGTCAATTGATGTTGCACAGCCATCAGCAGCATGTCTGGCCTCATCCAAAAGGCGATTGTTTTCATTCTGCTGATCCTTCAGCTTATTGAGCTCAATCTGTGCCCGGTTTAACTGCCCGGAATACTTGTTGACTGCATTGGTGGAAGAATCAAGCTTCGCCTCGTGCTTAATGATTGCATCCCGCAGCCGGTTCACTTCCGCTTCAGCCTGTTTGTACTCCTCGCTATTCTTATCAACTTCCTCGCCGTAATCAGCCAGGGTTTTCTGTGCCTTAGCATATTCTTCCTTCAACGACCGGATCGTTTCTTCTTCACGCTCTCTGGTCTGAGTTGCCTTTTCAAGTGCCCCACGCAGGGTATTCACCTGTTTTTCCTGCGTCAGATACATCTTGGAAAGAATTTCATTCTTTGCCTTTAATGCATCCAAACTATTGGCATTGTTTCGAAATTCAGAGGAAGTCAGCGCTAACTGGGACTTCAGGTTTTTTAACTCCGTATTGCAGTTTCTTAATGCCGTACGATATTCAGATTCACTGGATAATCGTATGACTGTATTGATCACACGCTGTCCCATTCGGATTAGTCCTCCTTTTTAACATTGTGCTGGTGACACCAAATATCGAACATGTCAAAGACCTGCCCAGGTTGTAGCAAAAGTAGCGTTTCTTTTGCTGACAATCCACATTTGATCGATATATTGAGATACTCAGCTACCGTAAAAAACCCGTTTTTTTTTCGAGTGATGCCAGCCCCACATCAATATCCCCATCATCTTCCGCAGAATTGGAGCTATAGCCTTCATTGATGGCATTCATAACTGCGCCTCGCAATTGGACCAGCAGCATTGGTGTCATAAGTGCCTGGATCTCATCCTCAGATAAAATCCGTTCTTTATCGTACTGTAAATAACGGCGGCACAGTTCACCCTGTTCCGCCAAAATATGGGCCACCCTGCACAGCAGTCTCTTTCCGTCGAGAGTATTGTCCAGCATTCTGGAAATCCAATCCGGAGCATCTTGCGACATATCCTTATCCAATTCATTACAGCGGAACATCGCCTCGCCGTTATAGAACAGGTGCATCGTTTTCGAGCCCAATGCAAATTCAATTGTTTTCATCTATCCTCCTTCCCCCGGGAAACTCCCGGGGGAAAATAACGCTGTATCTTGTTATTTAACTTCCGCAGCCAATCAGCCTGCGCCCGGGACCGTCAAACCGGGGGCGGCAGTGGTACCCTTGAACAAACCGTCAATATATGCATTTGCTTCTGCTTCGGTCGAAAAATCCTTGACGACCTTATAGATTCGGCAGAGTGGGGATTCCAGATGGAAGGACAGTTTGTCCGTAGCGAAAGTAATGTTGTCGCCACGGGTTTCATAACTCTCAGAGGTGGGGGCAGCTTTCAGCTTGGGGTAAAAGACTGCCTGCCAGTAGTCATCTGTCTTAGAAACATGATGGGTAACGAAGCCGTAACCGATATAGGGAGGATTATCATCTGCCGTAAAGGACACACCGTTTGCTTCATCCGCCTTTGCGCCCAACATGGCAGCTGCATCCGCCACAGGGAGATACACAGATTCTGCATCCACAGTACCGTCCTTAAAACTCTTTTTGTACAACACAACGGTATCATCACCGGGCAGGGACCCTTCGTTGAAATTTAGGCTGTCTGTCACTTTGTTAAGCTCACCAAAGGTCTTTGCAGCCTGATATTTGGGCAGTTTGTCCGAAGCTTCATCCGCCTGAGTAGTAGCAAACTGCGCCCATTTTGCATTTCTTGCACCATACTTTGCCATGTAAATTCCTCCTTAAAGATTGTGTTTATCTAAAAATTCATTGTAGACTTTCTCTTCGGCATCAACTGCTTTTGATGCCGTTCTTTCAATTGCCTTGGACATCCATTTTTTTCCGGAGATATTCCGTCCAGGCAGGCCATACTCCAGGATATAACCCAAATGACCTGCTCTGAGTGTTCCTGACAACCCTTTCTTATTGATCCAGCTGTGATGGACACCGGAAGGCCCGATAATCACACACTCTGACCCGTTACGGATCGCTTTAGATCGACCGATGGACGCTTTTGTTCTTCCTGTATTCACCAGTCCCTCAGACTCAAGCGACTTTGCAAGGGCCGGTTCCACCACATCAGCCGCAGCATTAAGCATCTTCCTTTTCAAAGGCTTGTAACTTTTGGCAAATTTATCGAGATTGTCAATAAATGTGGTAATGCTCGAATATTCGATGTCAGCCATTGCCAAGACCCTCGATAGAGCCGAAGACATAAAGGAAACGCTGTCCGCTGCCATCGGTTACATCCTCCTCGCTCGGCCATACATCAAACACATCGAACACAAGCTGTCTGAGCGCCTTGCGTATATCCAGACGATTGTAAGATAGTGGACATACATACACCATCTCCCAATCCCGGGCATCCAATGTGGGGGCATCATCGCCCCAGAGCACGCCCTTGCTGGAATACAACACCACAACATACTCGCCTTGTGCCGATGTATCCAAACCAGGTTCTACATGTAGTCCAAGGTTTTCAATGCCCTGGATCAGTTTTTCTTCTCGATTCACATTGCGGCCCCCCTTCTGGTTACTTTGAATTCCATCCACCTGTGTGCGCCACCAACATCATTGGGCTCAGAAATGATCCTGTATGGTACAGTCTGTGTACCAACAACTTTCTCAATGATGCAATCCCCGGTTACCCGGGGATCATATCGCATTGTCACTGTTGCCGGATCTGTCAATCCCATGCTGTATGCCTGCACAGCCTCCGCTCCAAAGGCACTGACCCACTTACAGTGGATCGTACGGTTATCGTCATAAATCGGCGCATACTCTGGGTTGCGAAATCTATGACTATCCAGATTGTCCTTCGGCTTTAGGATGCGGATTCGTGTTTTCATTTCTCCAGGTATAGCACTTCTTGCCATAGGCACCTCCTCAGAACACGGGGTTTTCCAGTTTCATACCGTTAATAAGCTGCTGAATCCCCGGCTGAAGCGGTGTGCCGTCGTACCATTGCAGGGTAAGTCCGGCAGCCGCCAGCCAGCCATCATCGAAGAAAACGGAAATACCGATTTTCTGAAGTTTCAACACAGCTGCGGACCATAACTTTGAAATCAGCTCGTCATCATCGTCATGGTCAATATGCATGTACTGTTTTACCCGTTTCAGATCCTCCGGGGTAACAGTTGTGGCTGTCATTATTCAACCGCCTTAATGCCGGTACGCTTTACCGCAGCCTCATCCACCTGCTGGCAATCCATGCGGCAGGTGCAGCGGATTTCCGTAGAATCCGTATCCCACGCATTACCGCCAATATCGGTGGACTTGATACGCACACCGTTGCGGATAAACATAGCGCAGTACGCCTTAAAGTCGCCGACATAGATAGGATTGTACTTGGCTTCCGTTTCCGTGACATCAGGCACAATATCGGTATCAGCATAGTGCACAGGTCTTGCCTTGAAGCGGTTAAAATCTCCTCCCTTGAGATCCGGTACCAACATAGGTCTGCCGGTGGTATCCGTCCAGCCGTCCATCACATCATAGCCAAAGCTGTTGGTGAGGATTGCCGCACGCTTTGCATGGGCAGTGTTCAGACCGGTATTGATCATGTGCGTCAATTCCTTGATCTGATCCGCAGCAGTTGTACCTGCAATTGCTGCAAAAGTAACCTTGTTCAGCAGCGTCAAAATCAGATCGTTCTTGGTCATGATGAACTTAGGTGCCCACCAATCTGCCAGATAGCGGATCAAGCCGGCAGCATCTGCCAGCAGTTCATTGGACACGATCAGTTTGTCGCCGTACTTCTCGCAGTTAAACTTAATCTGGTTAAAGCTGGGCTTCTGGCCTTCGTTGATTTTGCCCATTTCCGCAATCTTAGGCAGTTTGGTGCGGGTTCCTGTCTTATCCATCACACGCCAGCCAGAATCGACATTGACATGTTCAACGGTCACCAGGGCAGACAGATCCACATAGTCTTTTTCCTGTTCTCTCACACGGATATCAAAATCAAGGGGTACCAGGAAACCGCCATCAGCGCCTGCGGGAGAACCGCCGCCAATGGTCAGGGCCTTCATAGCCGACTCTGCCTCGTACAGAGGTGCCAGAGACTCAATGCCAACACCCTTCTCAACGGGGATGCCCTTACGCACAGCTTCCAGCCAAGCATTGGCATACTTTTCAGTGCCACGCACCTTATCCATCAGCTGAATACCGGCATTGTGTGCACGGTCATCATCGCCCATTTTCTGCTCCATCTGACCAACAAAGAATGCCTTGTCGCATTCCTGGATCAGTCCGGACAGCTGTTCCAGCTGCTTGTTGTAGTCCGTAACTTTGGCCATCTGGGTCTCATACTCAGTCATATTACTGCCTTCAAAAGCCTTTGTAGCCGCGTCCAGACAGTCAGCTCTGAACTGCATCAGGTCATGCTGTTTTGTCATCAATGCGTTCTTATCCATTTTTTACTTCCACCTTTCATTTTCAATCCGCAGCCGGGCCTTTGCAGCATTCATGTCCGCAAGGGTCCAGCCGTGTTCATTTTTACTTTTGATTACTCCAGCCTTCTGCTGGGCAGGAACTGCTACAAACGACAGTTCGTAGGCGTCGACAGGATCTAACAGCTCATAGTGACATATAGCACCATCGTACACAGCACCTTTCAAGTGCTGACATGTGTACGCTTCCTTGCCACAAACACTGCATACTGTGCGCCCAATGGAGCAACCGACAGAAACCTCTTTCAGAATACCACCACAAATAGCAGCAATGACATCCTTGGTTGTATCATTGCGCAGCATATAGCAGTGGGCAATCAGCTCGTTTATGGTGCCGTTATTTACGACTTCCGTCTTATAAATGCGGGCTTGCTGTTTGGATGCAGTCCAAAGATGGTCACTAATGATTGTTTTTCCAACAAACATAGGCGCCAGTTTTTGCAGGGTATCTACTGTAAAACGCTCATTGTCTCTGTCGATCCGATCATTACAGGCCGCCACCTTAAAGGTAAATACCTCCTCCGGAGTCAGAGCCTGCAATGCCTGTGCATTGATCAACTCCATATCCCCATCTGATATACTTGCCTTCGCAGACTGGGCGGCTTTATGAATTTCAAATTGCATTTTATTCTCCTTCCTTCAGACCACCATTTCGCAGCAGCGACAGCCGTTTAAAATCTTCCAGCGGAACAAAGTTCAAAGAAGCTTTTCTGATGTCCCCGCCCGGCACATCAGGTCTATCCTCAAGGGCCATAACATCATCGACCGAATATGCACCGATGTCAGTCATCGTCTTATAAAACTCCGCACGGCTCTTGGTATCACCTCGAAGGGCAGCGTCCATATTTCTACGAATTCTCAGGCCCTTGTCCTGATCAGAAGAAGATAACAGTTTAAAACTGTCCTCTTCTTCAAACGCCGTAACAGTCGCAAGGCCGGTCGTCTGGATGAACTCCACACGGTTCTGGACATTGCTCTCATAGCTTTGTTTGCCGCTCATAAGGACATGAAGCGGTACACCAAAATACCTGGCAATATCTGCAATGGTGATGTCATTGGACTCAACAAACTGGGCATCTGTGTTATTCATTGCAATGGGCTGGTATTTCAGGCCAAGATCCAAAACCGCTGTGCGGAAAGCATTGTCACCGCCGGCATGGACTTTTTCCCAGGCTCTGCGTACCAGCTCTTTCTTAGAGATTTTCTGACCGTTGCTGTCAACCGTATCACTAAGGCCTGATAAATCAGAGTCCGTATACAAAACACCGGATGGACGGCCACCATTGTTGTACAGTGCCCGTTCATACGCCTTGGCTGCCTGATCCTTGGCAATCACTCCACGAGCATATGTAAGCGGAGATACGCCGGTAACACCATTGCGGGTGAATGCCTTGTAGTGGATCACCTGGCACGGCAACAAATCGTATACCTTTCCGGCAATCGGGTCAGTGTAGAGATAATGGAGGTGTTGTTGATCATCGAAAACGGGATTAACCAGAGATGGTGCCAATGGCAGCAAAATATCTGGTCGGCCCGTTTTAGGATTCACACCAATATACGAGTATGCATTGCCGTCCAGCAAACGATTGACTTCCTGGCTTTTCTTATACTCAGCAGGTGTCTGCGTTTCGTTGGGTCGGATCTGCAGTAAATGCAGCAGTGGATGATCTGTAATGCGTTCCCGAGTGAATCGGTTCATCATAAAAACTGGCATGATGGACATTGTCTCACTGATGTAGGACACTGCCCGATAAACCGCCGATACTTTCAAGGCCGCATCACTACCGCAACAGCCATCCAAATTCCATCCCACAGAACTTGCCAATGTCAAATTGGGAGACCGCGGTGCGCTGGGTTCAGCTGCTTTCTTCTTGGGCACAATCACTGTGCATCACCTCCCCTACCAATGAGCCAGCCATATCCAATGGCCAGCACTCCACCGACAATAATGCCAGCTGCAATATGTAACAGGCCGACCCCAACGCTGATGGCGATACTACCGCCAACCATGAGGCAGTCAGATATGATTTCTCTCCTGTCCATAATGTCCTCCTACATTTCATAGCTGCTATCAACTGCATTTGCCAAATTAGGGGTTTCCCGAAATATCAGTGCCCGAGCCAATGCGTTCATTGCCGCAGCTAATGGGTCAATTCGCTGAGAATCGTCTTTATGTTTCTTGCTTAATTTGCTGTCGCCGAAGTTATTCGTAATCTCAACAGCGTTTTTGAGACACCACATAGCCAGTGGGGAATATTCCAAAACAACCTGATTCTGAAGCAATGCTTCCCGGAATCCCTTAACAGCCAGATTCTGTCCGGAACAGGTCTGTCGGATTTCAACACAGAAATCATCACGATTTTCCTCTTCGCACATCTGAATAGCCAAATCTGTGGCATTGTGGCCGTCATAGTCAACTTCCTGGACTTTCCACCCACAGGATTGACGATGCTGTTTTATCCAATTCCACACCCAGCTATTATCTGTAACATCCCCCGGGGTGGCTGTCACGAATCCCCGCTTTGCCCAATCCCCATATGGCACCTTATCGGTATGTTCATGTCTGGTCACGCCATTTTCAGGCATAAAACCATGCATCTTGATGGCGATCCGCCCGTCATCTAGGATGAATACAGCCGCCACACCACTAAGGTCAATCCGCTTGCCAAGGTCAAAACCACACCAGGCTGTACGGTTATTGGTCAACTCCGCAAAATCCTTTCGGGAGACCATTGCTTTTCTGGCAAGATCCAGACAATGTTCATCCAGATAACTGTTTTTTGCAGCTGTTTGCCATTGGCACATCCGACGCGTTAACCATTTACGGATTTTGTCTGCATCCATAGATCCATAAGCCTTGGTGTATTCACTCTCGATCTGTTTCAGCATATTGGCACTGTACTCATTGGGATATCGGAGCACGGGGTTCGGCCATAGCCATTTGCTTTTATCATGGGGGTTCTCGTTGTACGGAAGTTCCCGGATCATGACGAAATAGCTTTCATCAATGACATCTCCATCAAGGATCTGTTTTGCCAAATCCTCTTCTCGTTTGGCCGGGCGATTATCAGCATCGTCACCGGCTGTCATAATACAGTCCAGCAAGGACTGGGTTCGCTTACCAAAGGAGTTAAGACCCAGATCATAGATATCTGATGTCTTATGGCTTTCATATTCATCCACACAGAAATAACATGGCGCACCAGAGTCCTTATTGCTGATATCCTTAGACAATGCCTTTAGGCTACCGCCGCGCATTTTATGGCTCATAGGGTTTGACCTTGGTATTAGCAGGCGCTTTCTGATTTCCGGGGTAGCCTGGGCAATTTTCTTTGCATCTCCAGCAACTCGTTTTGCCTGTTCCTTATCGACCGCAGCACACTCAACTTCTGGTTCCAGCTCATATTGGGCAAGCTCCGGATGATACGGCGGATAGCAGGCATCTGAGGTCATGGAATACAGCGCCTTGCCACTGTTTTCTGTGGATTTAACATTGCCTCGCCCACGAACATTAAGGCTTACGGTAAAACGCCGGGCACCGGTATTCATATCCACCCAACCATACAGACATCCAAGGTCAAAAATCTGCCACGGTTGGAGCTGTATCCGCTGCCCTGCATACGGGCCACGGACTTGCATCAGCAGCTCCATAAATCGAATAATCCGATCCGCACGAGTGCAATCAAACACATACGGGAACTCCGGCGTTCCCTGTCGTGCAAGGTCATTCAGATGTCTCTGACAGGCCTTGATTTCATAGGGGCAGCACATATCATGCAGGCGTCCAGAGACGACCTGCTTGGCATACACCGCCACAGGATGATGCAGGCCAGACGGATTAGTCCCCAAAGAGATCTCCATTGGGGTCTGCCTCTGCGGCCTTTGCAGCCCGTTTCTGAGCCAGCCGCACTCTGCCGGATGGTGTGCAGCCTAAGTCATTCGCAAAATCACGAATTTTAGCATCCTTGGCATTCAACTGTTTTGTGATTGCCAGAATCAAATCCATATTGGGTTCATCCTCAACTCGTGCCGCAGTCAAGTCGAATTGGAGGGCATCACGCTCCTGAAGCTGAGAGCAGTAAATTGCAAGCATCTCTGCATCCAGATCATCCAGGATTGCGGTCCCCTCCATCCGCTCGAGGATTGATGTCCAATATTTCTTCCCCTTACCCTTGAGCCAGGTCGGCTTTTTCAGCATAACCTCTCCCCGGTCGGGATTAACCGTACTCTCTGCGGCAAGACGGGCGTCCTTTTCGTCCCTGGTCATATGTTTGGACATAGCGTCCGAAGTCTTAACTGGTGTTGGCATGGTCTCTCCTTTCCGGCGCGAAGCCCTTGAAATCCTGATGGGGGAATTTTTCTCACGAACGATACGGGCCGCGGTTCCCTGCCCCCGCCCTAAAAACTTTTTTCAGGTGGGGGGAGGGTCGAAGCGTAGCTTCCACGCACACGCATACACGGGTACGCACGCCTACACGCCTGCACATGCGTAGGCTGATGCAATCAACGCTGTTGTTTTTCTGCCATCTCTGCCCGGGTTTTGCGACTATGGCAGGGATGGCATAGGCTCTGCAGGTTACCTGGTGCGGTGAATAGTTTCTTGTTTCCCCGATGGGGAACGATGTGGTCAACATCTGTGGCTGGTACACGCAGCAGGTGCTGATCACCTGTCAGTCTGGCCTTGCGTGTACATTCTCGGCAGAACGGTTCTCTTGCCAACTGCTGTGGTCGGAGGACATCCGTCCAGATTGGGAGCTTATACAGCCGGTGCCACTCCGCAGCTTCAGCGCTTCGCCGCTTGTGATCCTTCGGTCGGTGCTTGTCGCAATAGCCAGTCCTGGTTAGTTCCCGACAGCCAGGATGACAGCATGGTTTCAACGGTCTGAGGGGCATTGTATTTCCTCCTGAAAAACAAAAAATGCCTGCACCACGCACCGCTTACTTGCGATACATGGCACAGGCACTAAGGCACAGGCACTGTGGGAATATTCACGATTGACTCAGTTTTGCAAACCTTGCAGTAAACGATTATGTTTGCTGCTCTTGTATTGGGCAACAGCTTCAACACTCGGCCACGCCCGCAGGCGGGACACATAAGCCATCTGCTGTTTGTATTTATTTTACCACACTCTTTCGGATTATTCAATGCTTTTCACTCCATTTTTTCTAGGTTTTCCCATTATTATACACTACCCCAAGCCAGAATTTCGGGTATTCAATTTTGAATTTCAGGCAGTCGAGCCATGATATGACAGAACTTTCCATATACATTTTCTGTCTCTGTACGATCAAAGACAAAGGCTCCCGGAGGCGGCGTCAGGTTGTCACCGGGACTTACCAACTCTGAACTTGGAACA
>RCNI01001151.1_pt1 | contig 14781 bp, 9 predicted proteins | sample 2041151 | NCBI WGS metagenome assembly RCNI01 (sample SAMN09708214, study PRJNA481090) | feces metagenome | isolation source: feces | place: Antarctica: Albino Rookery | reverse complement strand
GAAAGTTGCGTAACTTCGCAACAAACATCTGACAGTTTTTTTGTCCGATAGTAAAACAAATGTCAGAACAAGTCTTGACTATTACAAATCATTCAACGGTCTTTCATTTGCCCTGATCCTGTCCATCATCCTCGTCTATATGGTCATGGCTTCACAATTCGAATCGTTACGCCATCCGTTCACAATTCTGCTGACGATTCCATTGGCCGGAGTAGGCTGTATCTACACATTCCTGCTGACAGGCGCATCACTGAATATGATGGCATTTATAGGCATTATCATGCTTGCGGGTATCGCAGTGAACAACTCTATTCTATTGGTAGATGCCACCAACAGGTTGAAAGCCGGAGGCCATCCGTTGGCAGAGGCTCTGCAAGGAGCCGCCCAACAGCGTATCCGACCTATTATCATGACGAGCCTGACCACGATTCTTGCATTGTTACCCATGTGCTTCGGATTCGGTGAAGGAGCTTCGCTCCGATCGCCCATGGCACTGGCTGTCATAGGAGGGCTGGTGACCTCCACTATCATGACTCTGGTAGTAATCCCTTGTGTGTACTATATCTTTGATAAAAAAAGAGATTGACCGTATGGATAAGTTGATAAGGCGAAAGGTTTTTATTTCCATGCTCTTCATCGGACTGACGATGATGGGGTTATTCTCATACAGCTACCTGCCGATGGAACTGTATCCGAATGCGGAATATCCGTCACTCCACGTCAGCATCAGTTCAAAGACAAACCTGGACCCCAAATATATAGAGAATCAGGCGGTGATCCCTGTAGAAGGAGTCATCAGCGGCATGGAAGGCGTAGAAGAGATCAACACCCGCATCGGTACACAAAACGCCAACATCACCGTATCGTTTTCCCAAAAGACAAACATCAAATATGCCTATCTGAAACTGGAGGAAAAACTGAAAGCCGTCACCAAAAACCTACCCGAAGAATTCACAGTCCATATCAGCAAGGCTGGAGCCGGCATGGCCAAAGACCAGTTCATGACACTACAGATACTGAGCGACGAGGATATTGACTATGTACGCAATATCACAGATGCCGACATCGTGCCGATATTGGAAAGTACGGATGGCATCGCCTCTGTCAATGTCATAGGAGGACGGCAAAAAAGCATAGAAATCCTACTTGACAAAGAAAAATGCAAAGCACTGAACATCACCGCATCGCAAATCAGTTCGCTTATCAGCGACAACATGGCGGAAAAGACCTTTGCCGGACCTGTCTACGAAGATAGCAAACGCTATTTTGTCAATATCACCGCCGAATACCTGAGCACAGACGATTTGGCCGACATTGTCGTAGCCGAGGGTCCTGTGTTGCTCAAAGACATTACAGATATCAATTTCGGCATCAAAAAAGAGGAAAGCTACTCCCGCGTCAACGGGAAAGAGGTCATCACCTGCATTGTTGCCCAATCTCCGCTGGCAAACATCATAGACCTCTCAGAACGGGTACGGGAAGAGATTGCCCAACTCAACACCGAACTGGAAGCCAAAGGCGTATCCATACTGATTGACAATGATATGGCAGAAACGATGAATAAGAACATCGACATCATCATCCATCTGGCTGTCACAGGAGCTATTCTGGCCATCTTCATCCTCTATCTGTTTCTACGGAATTTCAAGATTGTCACTTTCATTGCCTTTGCCATCCCCATATCCGTATTCTCCGCATTCTATTTTTTCTACTTCTTCGGCATCAGCATCAACACTCTCACCCTGACAGGTATTGCCCTGGCAGTAGGGATGCTGTTGGACAATTCTGTCGTCGTCATGGAAAACATCTTCCGGCTCCGGGCTCTCGGAATACCTCGGGAAGAGGCGGCGATACAAGGGACAAAAGAGGTGTCAAAAGCAGTAACGGCAGCCACATTGACAACCATTACCGTATTCCTGCCTTTCCTCTTTTCGGACGATTATCTGCTGAAACTGATCGGTGAACACGTCGGAATATCCATCATCACCACCCTGTTGCTCTCGCTGGTTGTCGCCCTGCTTCTGATTCCCATGGCAGTCAACCAATTCATGAAGAAACAAGGTGAACGAGTGAATTTCAGCACCGTCTCCATACATAGCCGTCCGGTACAAATTTACATGGCCCTGCTGAAGATATGTCTGCGAAAACCGAGCACCGTCATATTCTCCGCCCTGCTATTACTGGTTATCACCCTATCCCTGTCACTGACATTGAGCCTGAACACTCTGAAAGAGATTGAAGCCGACACCTTCAACCTCTACCTCACTTTCCCCAATGGGAATACCTTAAGCCAGACCGATGAAACCATCCGTCTATACGAAGACCGCCTGCAGGAGATTCCGGAAATCGAACAATACAACTCACAGGTATTCTCTACAGATGCCAGAATGACCATCAAGCTGAAAGACAACTATGAAAAAATAGGCAACAAGACATTAAACGACCTGAAAGATCTGATCATCAACCAAACACGAGGATTGCACATCAGCGATATCAGCTATGACGCCATCGAAAGCAGCGAAAACTTCCAAGGCGGAAGCGGAAGCTCCATGATGAGCGGAAGCCAGGAACTGCTACGCAAGATGGGCATGGGCAACCAAAACGAGAAGATTATCATCAAGGGACAGGATTTTGAAAAAATGTCCAATCTGGCAGAACTGCTCGAATTCCAACTTGAAGAGCTTGAAAACATAAACAATGCCACCATCAGCTATTCGCGAGGCAACAGAGAAGCACGCATTCTGTTCAACCAATACCTGATGGAGATGTATGGTGTCACCCCTGCCCGTGTCGCAAACGAACTGAGCAACTTCGCTCCACAGAACATCACCTCCATCAAATACAAGGCCGGAGATGAAGAGTATGATATCATCATCAAGGACAAGGAGATTGCAGAAAGGGAAGAAGAAGATACTGAAGCGCTCCGCACACTGGAGGACCTGCAGCATCTGGAGGTGACAAACAGCAACAACTCCACCACAGAATTGCGCAATTTCAGCCGAATCAACCTCGGACGTGGAGAAGGCAAGATCATACGTGTAAATCAAGATAAGGAGATCACGGTTATCTATAGTTTCAACTCCGATATCAACGAATCCAAGAATATTCTGGAAGCTGCCAGAATGGATGTGGACGACCTCATCCGACAGACAGACATCCCTTCCGGAGTGGCAGTGGAGGTTGTACACGAAGAGGACGAAACAAGCGAGTTCACTTTCCTGATTTTAGCGGCATTTGCCATTATATACATGATATTAGCCTCCGTTTTTGAATCCGTCACAGCCCCTGTCATTCTCATGTTTGCGATTCCACTGGCAGCCATCGGTTCTCTGCTGGCACTCCTGTTTACCGGTAATTCACTCATGAACGCAAATGTCTTTATCGGCATCATCATACTGATTGGCATTGTCGTGAACAACAGCATCATACTGATTGACTACACCTCACAGTTAAGACGTCAGGGCTACCGCAAGCAGAGGGCCCTGATCATCGCAGGTGTATCACGTGTCAGACCTATTTTAATCACAGCCATCACGACCATCGTCGCCATGTTCCCTCTGGCTATGGGACAAGGAGAATTCGTATCCGGACTGGGCGCACCGTTTGCCATCACCGTCATCGGAGGCCTGACCATGAGTACCCTTCTGACGCTGGTCATCATACCCACTCTCTATTCAGGAATGGAAGATGCCCTTCACCGACTGAGGACACAAAGCCTATTCATGAAACTGCTCCAGCTCTCGTTGTTGGTTGTCGCCGTGAGCGGCATTTACTGGCTCAATGCCTCCCTTCTGCTGAAAATAGGCTATCTGATCGGAGTCATCATCCTGATTCCTGCAGCCACCTGGTTTGTAGAAAACAGCCTGCGTCAGGCAAACAGCCATATCATTCCTCCCGAGCAGGAGATACATATCTCCATCCGGAACCTGGTCAAAATATATGGACGTCCCAATGAATTCCAACGGGAATGGAATTCGGGATTGCAAACCTGCAAACGCTTGGGACTAAAGGAAGAATACCGGACACTGCACGATTTGCAACCGCTGATATGGCTGCTCCCGATAACAGGATTCATGTTCTACTTCACCTATGATTACCAGACTCTGCCATTCTGGGCCACCCTATCCGCAATCTGCACCTGGCTACTGACAATGAAAGTCGTACACATCGGCATGGAATACTTCAGTTGCAACCATAAGTCTTTACCGGCAAAAAGTCTGCAACTACTTGATTATGCCATACACTACCTTTCACCGGCAGCCTCCCTGATCTGGGTCCTGTCCCAATTTTCGAATTCCGGCATCGCCATCCTGTTAGGACTGCTATGGTATGTCGCCATTGCCGCACACTATCTGGCAGAACGTATTCACAAATACGACATCAAGATAGACCAGATAGAGGGCAGATTCAAAGAGATCAAGAAGATGATTTACCAATGTGCAGTCCGGATACCCGTCATCGGTCATAAGACAAAACCGTTCAAGGCCTTGAATGCCGTATCCATGGATATACATACAGGTATGTTCGGACTGCTGGGACCCAATGGAGCAGGGAAAACCACCCTGATGCGTATCATCTGCGGCATCTTTGAGCAAAGCTATGGCAAGATATTCATCAACAGGATTGATACCCAAAAGAAACGGGAGGAACTTCAAGGACTCATCGGCTACTTGCCGCAGGAATTCGGAACATACGAAAACCTGACCTCCTGGGAATATCTGGAATATCAGGCATTGCTGAAAGGCATCTACAACTCAGGAATACGCAGCCAACGCATTACAGAAGTGTTGCAAGCCGTCCATATGTATGAAAACAAGGACAAAAAAATCGGCGGTTTCTCAGGAGGAATGAAACAGCGGATAGGTATTGCACAGACCTTGCTTAACCTTCCCCGCATATTAGTCGTTGACGAACCCACTGCCGGCCTTGACCCTCGGGAGCGTATCCGATTCCGTAACTTGCTGGTTGAATTGTCACGCAACCGCATTGTGATATTCTCCACCCACATCATTGAAGACATTGCCAGCTCATGTAACCAGGTCGGTGTCATCAACAAAGGCTCGCTAAAATACCACGGGACTCCGGGTGAAATGGTGGAAATCGCCAAAGATGTCACCTGGACCTTTGAAATACCGGTGCGCGAATTTGCAAAATTACCTTCAGAATTACTGATTGTACATCATATCCGGAACGGAGAAAACATCAAGGTACGCTGTCTGTCTGAAAGCCAGCCGACACCCGATGCCGTAAAAACCGCACCTTTGCTTGAAGACTCATACTTATGGCTGCTCAGGAGTGTAAAACTGGCAAACCATGAAAAAATCATTACACAATAAACACAGAAGAAAAAGCGAGACTTGAAATATGAAATTCAAAATTGCAACATCCATCATACAGCTTATCCGATATAACATCAAGATCGTATTCGGGAACAAGTTCATATACTTCATTCTCAGTGCTATCGGATTCTATATCATCACGGTCGGCATCAACTTGTTCGCTGACGAAGAGATCACTACGGCAACGGGATACAACATGTTGCTGACCCCCTCTATCCTGCTGATTTTCTATCCGACCTGCTTCGGAATACAGAATGACCAAGATGCCAAGATCATTGAAATCATTTTCGGGATTCCCAACTACCGGTACAAAGTGTGGTTGTTCCGCCTGCTGATAGCCTATATCACCTGTTTCATCCTGACATTATTGCTGACTGTCATCACCGATTGGCTGGTTGTCGATGTACCGATTATGAACTTAAGTCTGCAAATCCTTGTTCCGGCACTATTCTGCGGGATGCTCTGCTTCATGTTCAGCACAATCATCCGCAACGGGAACGGTACTGCTGTATTGATGATTGTCATCGGCATACTGCTTTTCATCCTCAACGGTGTATTGGAGGTCAGTAAATGGAACGTTTTCCTGAACCCGTTTGACATCCCTCTGGACAAAAATCCGGAAATATTCTACAATACCTTATTTTATAACAGACTATTTGTTCTGACTGCCAGTTTCATATTCCTACTGACAGGACTCTATAAAATGCAGAATCGGGAAAAATTCATATAGGAAGCGTTAAAAAGGAGGATTAAATCGTCCTTTTTAATTTTTCATTCAAGCGAGCCCGGACCTGAACCATTGCGCTTTTCTTCTTCACCCACTCTATCAGTTCCTCAGTATTGCCGGAATTCTGACACTCCAATATTTTATTGTCAGCCTCCCGGCACAACACCTCGACACGCTTCATCTTGTAATTGTCTATCACCTTGGGCAACAACTGTGAAAGCATGCTCTCCTCGGAACGCAACGTCGTATCCAGCAATACCCACATTTTGCTCAACTCATACGGCTCACTCAGGATATCAGCCACAACAGACGATATTTCCGGATCCGGATGAGCTATAAAATAACGCGCAGGAGAAAAATCAGGCAACCGCTTGCTACAATCGCTATATTCCAGCTGGATTTTCTTCAATTTCGGATTCATCAACAACAGATCGTCTTCCGCCAATTCCCGGATAATATACTCCCCGACCGTCACAAATGTACGTACCCCATCATGCACCTCATCATACAGCACATCCGTACCGAACTGTAACAGATAGCGGATAAGCACCGTCTCCTCCGTATCGCAAGGAGAAACGACCTTCAGTCCCGTCGGAGGAAGAGCCTCCCGAGGCAGTTGTTGCGGGACATGTGTCCGCTCTTTGTATGCATACGTATCCCCGGCCTTCTGCCTGCGCAGGCGGGCGATCTCCGTATAAAGCACCGACTCCTCCACCTTCAATTGTTCTGCCGTCTCCCGGACATAAACAGAACGCGTGATATTGTCAGGAATCAAAGAAATACTCCGGACAATATCCGTTATCAATTTAGCCCTTTCAATCGGGTCACCTCCCGCCTGATCCAATAACAGCAAAGTCTTAAACTTGATAAAGTCCGTTTCATGGGCATTGATATATTCGAGCACCTCTTCTGTAGTATGTGCCTGGGCAAACGAATCAGGATCCTCTCCATCCGGCAATGAAACAATGCGAACATTCAACCCCTCTTCCAATACAAGGTCAATACCCCGCAATGAAGCCTTTATTCCTGCCGCATCGCCATCATAGATAATTGTCACATTGGAAGTCAGACGCCGTATCAGACGGATTTGCTCCACAGTTAACGAAGTTCCGGAAGAGGCCACCGTATTTTCAATACCCTTCTGATGAAACGAAATGACATCCAGATACCCCTCCACCAAAAAACAACGGTCGTCCTGTACAATACTTTTCTTGGCAAAATAGACACCATACAGAGTACGGCTCTTATGATAGATCTCTGACTCCGGCGAATTAAGATATTTGGCACTTTTCTTGTCGTTGGTCATGATACGACCGCCAAAGGCGATAATCTTACCCGCCAAATCCCGGATAGGAAACATGACACGCGCCCGGAAACGGTCAAACAGCCCCCTTTCAGACTCGATTGTCAATCCTGTCTTGACAAGAAATTCCTTTTTATATCCCTTCTCCAGAGCAGTCTTCGTAAAATCATCCCACCCTTCCGGACAATATCCAAGCCCGAACTTCTCGATAGTCTTGTCGTCCAGTCCGCGGTGCCGGAAATAACTCAAACCGATAGATTTCCCTGCATCTGTCTGCCACAGTTGATAAGTGAAAAACTTTTCAGCATAACCGGTCACTATCAGCATACTTTCCCGCTCAGTCCGCTCCTGCCTTTCACTCTCCGTCAACTCCTTTTCCTCAATAATGATATTATATTTGGCAGCCAGCCAACGCAAAGCCTCCACATAAGTAAGCTGTTCGTGCTCCATGATAAAATTGACCGCATTACCACCTTTCCCACAGCCAAAACATTTATAGATCCCCTTGGCAGGAGACACCGTAAATGAACCTGTTTTCTCGTTATGGAAAGGGCAACAACCGACATAATTCGCACCCCGTTTCTTCAAACTGACAAAACCGGAAACCACGTCATAAATATCCGCAGCATCAAAAATCTTTTGTATTGTAGATGGATCAATCATAGATGACAAAGTTAGAAAGGAAAAACGAAATAGTAATAAAAGGAGAGAGAAAAAGGGGAACGAAATAAAATAGACCTCATAAACAAAGGCGATGGCATATTTTTTGATAGCCTTATTCTCATGAAAACGTTCTACATAAAAAACGTTTCCACCTACAAATATTACTCCATGACTGAAAACGAAAGTAAAAAATTAAAAGAAAAACTACTGGAAGATATTTCAGACCTGTTTTTGAAGTACGGACTGCGCAGTACCTCAATGGAAGACATCTGCACACACTTGAAAATTTCCAAAAAAACATTATACCAATTATTTTCCAATAAAGATGACATCGTAGAACAAGTCATGATTTATCGTCGTAACAATTCCCGCATACAACAACAACTGGAAGAGTTACGCCAATTGGACGCCATCCACATGATGCTGAATATCAGAGACCATATCATCAAGAACTTCAACTCCCGCCTGCCGGCCAATCTGTTCGACTTGAAAAAATACCATCCGGCCGTATACAAAAAAGCCAATGCGATCGACCAGGAGACCATACAGGCTCTGTTCAATGAAATCATTGACAAAGGAGTCAAAGAAGGAAGTTTCAGAAAAGACATCAAAAAAGAAGTACAAGTATATCTATTTGTCAAACAGATGCTTATACTCAGTGAACCGGAATTGATCAGCGACATCAAATATTCCATCGACACCATTGTATCCATCATCGTTGAAAATATATTGAGAAGTTTTGCGACAGCCCAAGGACAAAAAATACTGGAAAATCTAACTGAAATGAAACGCCATCAAATACCCGCCATTCTATAATGGCACATAATTTGTATTTGCGCAAAAAGTATATGTGTAAAATAAATTCAAACATAATAAATCAACAGAGAATGAAAAAAGGAATATTCATCATTTTTATCGCGATTCTCGTCCCCTGGATGCTGCAAGCGCAAAGCCCGTCGAACGAACCGCAGAAGCTTTCACTCGAACAGGCAATCAAATTCGCAATTGAGCACAATAAAGAATTGCAATCTTCGCAATTAAACATCAACATGAGGAATAAAATGGTTACAGAAGCCATCTCACAAGGACTTCCTCAGGTGAACGGTTCGTTGGGATATAACACCAACTTCGGGCACAAAGTCAATTTTGGCGAAACAGGCATCAAAATGATAGACCAAGTCAATGTAGGCGTATCTGTTTCACAGCTGCTGTTCAGCGGTCAATGGATTTTAGGAGTCCAGACCAGCAAAATCGCAAAAAAGATAGCGGCACAACAGGTAGACATCACCGAATTGGATATCAAGGAGACCATTTACAATTCCTACTATACCATTTTAGCCAGTGAACATCTGATGGAAATTGTAAAAGAGAATCTGGAAAACATGAATAAAATCCAAGCTCATACAGAAAACCTGTATAAAGCCGGAACAGCAGAGATTACAGACGTAGACCAGATACGTGTCACTGTAGGACAGTTGAAGAACAACTACCTTGCCATGCAGCGCACCGTAGATGTAAACTACAATCTGCTGCGCCTTCAGTTGGGCTTACCGGCAGGCACTCCTATCATTCTGACAGACAAAATGGAAAACTTCCTGGAATTAGGCAGTTTCCTGTCATTGGCAGCACAGCAGTTCGACATCTCCAAGAACAGACAGTTCGCCCTGATGTCTACCCAGGAAGAATTGCAGAAAAAGATGGTCGGCCTGAAAAAATGGGCATACGCCCCCACTATCAGCGGTTCATATAACTACCAGTATCAGATTAAATCCGGAGGCTTCATGAGCATTCCTCACACAGCATCCATAACAATGAGCATTCCGGTATTTTCCGGTATGCAGCGCAAGGCACAGCTGGATCAGCAGAAAATCACCTTACAGCAGACCCAGCTGAACAAAAGCCTCCTGGAAGACCAGTTGAACCTACAGGAAGAACAATACAAATTCGCCTTGAAGAACGCACTGGAAGACTATAACTTACAGAAGGAAAACATTGAGGTGGCACGTAAAGTACTGGAAAACTACCAATACAAATACAACGCCGGTGCAGTATCCAGTCTGGACCTGACACAGGCAAACAACAACTATCTGAATGCTGAAAGCAATTTCACCAGCGCTTGTCTGACCTTACTGCAGGCACAGACCCAATTGGAGAAACTATATAACAATTTAAAATAATAAGAACAATATAAATAATAAGAACAATGATAAAGAACGTTATTTTATCTGCACTTACAATTGCTATCCTCGCCGGATGTTCCGAAAAGAAGGATGAGGGGAAAACAAAAACCGTCGAAGCCATCCCGGTAAAAGTACAGACGCTGAAGAAACAAGAAATCTCCCGTACTTTGGATTACGCAGCCAACCTTCAGGCTGACGAACAAGTTTTTTATGCACCTGCAGCTGCCGGCCGTATTTCAAAAATCTATGTAGAGGTGGGCGACCGCATCAAGAAAGGCCAATTGCTTGTTGACATGGACCGCACCCAATTGGTACAGGCTGAAGTACAGTTGAAAAACCTGGAGGCAGAATACAACCGTGCATTGCAGTTGAACAAAACCCAGAGTATCAGCAAACAGGCCTATGATGCCGCAATCACCCAATACGAAGTGGCCAAGGCAAATGTTGAATTTCTAAAAGAAAACACCCAAATGCTTGCTCCTTTCAACGGTGTGGTAACCGGTAAATTCTTCGAAAACGGGGAAATTTACACCGGTGGAGCCTTTGGCGGTGCAAACAAACCATCCATTATCGCCATTGAAAAAATCAATACTTTGAAAGCCAATGTAAACTTATCAGAGCAATACTTCCTTCTGGTAAAAAAAGGCATGAAGATCCAGTTGAAAAACGATCTGTATCCCGACCGTATATTTGAGGGAACCGTTTCAATCGTTTATCCGACAATCGACCCCTCTTCCAGAACATTCACCGTAGAGATACAGATACCTAACCAGGACGAGGCATTGCGTCCGGGTATGTATGGCACCATCAACTTCCTGATCGGCAACACCGAAATCATCGTTGCACCTGCTATCGCAGTATTAAAACTTCAGGGAGCAAACGACCGGTATGTATTCCTTAACCGCAACGGAGTCGCCAAACGGGTGTCAGTACAATTAGGACAACGTTTCGATGAAAAAATCGAGCTGATCAGCGATGAAATTCACGAAGGCGACCAATTGGTTGTGGTCGGTCAGGGACGTCTTGTTGACGGATCTCCACTTTCAATCACAAAATAAACACGATAGATTAATTGGCTAATATTTAAAACATGAGTATATACAATTCAGCGGTAAACAAACCCATCTCCACCTTGATGGTCTTCATTGCCATCTTGGTATTGGGTATTGCCTCCTACATTCAGTTACCGGTGGACCAATATCCTAAAATGGACCCACCTTATCTGACTGTAATGGCCACTTATCCGGGTGCCAACGCATCGGATATTGAAGAGAATGTCACCAAGATACTGGAAGACCAGTTGAACTCTGTGGATGCATTGAAAAAGTTGAAATCAACCTCTTATGATAACCTGGCGGTTATCTCCCTTGAGTTTGAATGGGAAGCCAACCTTGACGAAGCATCGAATGACGTACGTGACGCTGTGGACAAAGCGATGCAAAATCTTCCTGATGACATCGACCGTCCGACAATCATGCGTTTCAACACCTCTATGATGCCTATTTTGATCTATGCGGTCACAGCGCAGGAATCCTATCCCGGTATTGACAAAATCATAGACGACAAGGTCATCACCCGCTTGAACCAGGTAGACGGAGTTGCTTCCGTAACCTTAGCCGGTGCTCCTGAACGTGTCATTTATGTTGATTTGGATCCGAACCAGCTTGATGCATACAATCTTACACTGGAACAGATCGGAAACAAAATCCTGGCAGAAAACAAAGACGTATCCTCCGGTAACGTAAAAATGGGCGATATGGACTACACCCTCCGTGTTGAAGGTGAATTCAAAGAAAGCGACCAGATCAAAGACATCGTATTAGGTACAAAAAACAACAAGACCATATATCTGCACGATGTTGCAACTGTCCGTGATACCATCAAGGATATTACGTTGGAACAATTGATCAACCGCGGCGATGGTGGTGTATTGCTGATTACCAAACAGACAGATGCCAATGCCGTTGCCGTTGCCAAAGAGGCAAAGAAACAACTGGAATTGGCGATAAAAGAGCTGCCTACCGATATCAACTTTGAAATCATCTCAGATAACTCGGAATTTATCATCAATTCTATCAACAACCTTCAGGAATCATTCATGTACGCATTGATATTCGTGGTTTTGGTTGTATTCCTGTTCCTCGGCCGCTGGCGTGCAACATTCATCATTGCCCTGACCATCCCGATTTCGTTGATTGTTGCCTTCATCTATCTGTTTGCAACAGGCGAATCCTTGAATATGATATCCTTGTCATCACTGTCTATCGCAGTAGGTATGGTTGTGGATGACGCCATTGTGGTATTGGAGAACGTCACCAAGCACGTTGACCGTGGAAGCCGTCCGCGAGAGGCCGCCAAATACGGAACGAACGAAGTATGGCTGTCAGTTATCGTGACTACATTGGTAACCGTAGCTGTATTCTTCCCTCTGACATTGGTAAGCGGAATGACCGGTATCCTTTTCAAACAATTGGGCTGGATTGTCTGTATCACCGTCTGTACATCAACGGTAACAGCCATCTCCCTGACTCCGATGCTTTGCTCTCAGCTGTTGAAAATCCAGGAAAAAGCTCAGGCAAACAAATTCAGTTTCTACCATTTCACTACAAAATGTCTGGACCGTCTGGACGTTGAATATGAAAAACTAATCCGCTGGGTACTTTGCCACAAAACTTTTGTTATCCTATCCATGCTCGTTCTGTTCTTGGGTTCCTATGGTTTGAGCCGTTATATCAAGACCGACTTTATGCCCCAGAACGACCAGAACAACCTGAACGTTTACGCGAAAATGCAGTCTGGACAACGCGTAGAGATCACCAAAAACATCGCATTACAAATCGACTCGATCATGCGTTCCGAAATTCCGGAAATCCGTTTGATCAACCTGTCATACGGTAGCGAAGAAGAAGCTTCATTTGCCTCTATGATCAACAGCACCGGAAACAACATCTTAAATATGCGTATCCGTACCATTGACAGGGCAGAGCGTGACAGAAGCGTATTTGTCATTGCCGACCAGATCCGTGGTATTTTGAAACGCTTCCCTGACATCCTGCAATATACGGTAACGACCAGCAGCGGAGGTTCTTTAGGCAGCAACACCGTGGACATCGAAATCATGGGACACGACTTCAATGCCACCAGCCGTCTTGCTCAGGAGCTTTCCATAAAGATGCGACAGATACCAGGTGCAGAAGATATCAAAATCAGCCGTGATGACGATAAATCAGAATTGCAAATCATCCTCGACCAGGACAAACTTGCCCAACACGGACTGACCACTTCCCAGGTAGGACAAATCATGAGAAACCGCATCTACGGTTTCCGTAACAGCAAATTCAAGGAAGACGGAGAAGAATACGACATCATTGTACGTCTGGATGAGAAATACCGTTCTTCACTGACTGAAGTTGAAAATATCATCATCACCGACGGAAAAGGTCAGAAAGTACGTCTAAAAGAATTGGGAAAAATCAAAGAGTTCTTCTCTCCACCAAACATCGAACGTAAGAGCAAACAGCGTCTGTTGAAAGTGTCCATCACCCCTTCTGCCGGATATGCCCTGGGAGATATCGCAGTGCAGGCACAGGAAATCATCAACAATCTGGAAGAAGTTCCACAGGGAGTCACCCTGTATGTCGGCGGTAACTATGAAGACCAGCAGGAATCTTTCGCTTCGTTGATCACCTTGTTGCTTCTGTCATTGATGTTGGTTTACATCGTAATGGCAGCCCAGTTCGAATCGTTCAAGATGCCTTTCATCATCATGTTGTCCATCCCGTTCGCCTTTACCGGTGTCGTATTAGCCCTGTTGCTGACCAACACCACATTGAGTATCGTAGCTGCGTTAGGTGGAGTCATGCTGGTCGGTATCGTAACCAAGAACGGTATTGTATTGATTGACTTTATCAACCTGATGCGTGAGCGTGGAGTCCATCTATACGATGCTATCGCAGGAGCCTGCCGTTCACGTCTTCGTCCGGTATTGATGACTTCTCTGACCACCATTCTTGGAATGGTGCCGATGGCTATCAGTTCAGGAGAAGGTTCCGAAACCTGGCGTCCGATGGGTATCGCCGTAATCGGTGGTATGATTTTCTCTACAATCATCACCATGATTATCATACCGGCAGTATATGCATCTATGGACAAGAGCGGTAGCCGCAACAAGAAGAAGGCTTTAGCAAAACAATTCAAGTTCATGAAAGATTTCGATGCTGAAAGAGATCTTCCGAAGAAAAAAGAAAACTAAACATTCAATTTATCAGTATGAAAAAAGCAGTATTTATTACATATAACCAGGCATTGACTGAACGTGTTGCCTATATGCTAGAGCAGCTTCAATTGCGTGGTTTCACACAATGGCCTCTGGTAAATGGAGCAGGCACAACCGATGGCGAACCCCGTATGGGTTCGCACACTTGGCCTGAAATGAACTCGGCCACCATCACCATCGTTGATGAAGAGATGGTACCCCTCATCCTGAAATACGTAAAGAAGCTGGATGAGGTAAACAAAGAAAACGGTATCCGTGCTTTCGTTTGGGATATCACCGATATGTATTAGGAC
>RCNI01001227.1_pt1 | contig 14786 bp, 14 predicted proteins | sample 2041151 | NCBI WGS metagenome assembly RCNI01 (sample SAMN09708214, study PRJNA481090) | feces metagenome | isolation source: feces | place: Antarctica: Albino Rookery | reverse complement strand
ACGGTATTACCGAAAGAACCGGTACCGCCGGTAATCATTAAAGTTGCTCCAGAAAATGCGGACATTTTTATATCTTCCTTTTCTATAGAATTATATAATTAATTATAATATAACAAGAATACAATTGCAACGCAGTTTGTCTGCATAAGTGTCTAAAGTTATGCACAAAGCTGGTCCTTTTCTAATTCAAAATACTGAAGATTCGGGGATTCATCTCATTAACACATTCAGTTTTTCCTTTCAGGTATCCACCCCGGTTACACAGAGTCGACACGGGTGCGGGAAAGGAACCTGGCAGCCATCGCACAAGCCATGACTCAGCAATGATGTAAGCTCACACAAACCTTAATATTTGTAAGGCCATTATACGTTCTGATGTCATCTTCGGCGGATCTTATCTAAATGCTCCTTTTTTTGTTCGGGGGTAAATCTTTGAGCTATTACCTTAGCTGGAACGCCCCCTACAACAGTATAAGCCTGTACGTCCTTATTTACGACGGCACCGGCTGCAATAACAGCTCCCTCATGTATTCTGACACCCTTCAGAATTGTGGCATTTGCCGCAATCCAGACATCATCTTCAATAACAATCGGCTGGTCATTCTCAGGAAGTTTGTCACAAGCCTTGACATCACTGATATACCTGCCCGGAATATCTGTTCTGTGATCACCTGTTACCAATGTAATATTGGGGCCAAGAATAACATGACTACCGATTGAAACAGGTGCTTCCGAGCAAAAAATCACTGCGCCGGGTCCAATATTCACATCTGATCCTATCGAGCAATTCTGCCAGTTTGTGACTAGAATCCGTTTTCCAAAGTGTACATTTTCCCCACAAGATTTCAGCATTCTGCGCTTCCAGTAACTTCCGATCCTGCCAAACAATACATGAGGTATCTTTTTTAAGATCCGATAAGTCATTACATAAAAGTTCATAGTATTCCCCTTTCTGCAACAATCCATCAAACTCATTTGACTATTATTTTTTGTTTTTTAAAGCATTGCGTACCTTTCCTAACTGACCGAACACAATCTTTCTCAGTTCTGAATGGATTGCAAGCAGGAAAGCGGAATCCACAGCAACAAATATAATTCCGCCTGAAGCAATTCTCAGGAAAGGATGGATGTTAAGCAGGGATACAATTTGCAGCGAAAGGAAAGCGGACAGAATGGATGCCCCCATAATTCTAAGGAATCCGGTCTTCTTAAGGCAGTTTTGCAGGAAATCTTTTGCACTCCTGTAAAAAGAGATTGCAATTACGGATTCCGATGCAAATGTTGCAATAGATGCCCCCACAACTCCCATAACAGGAATCAGAACCGCATTCAGCACGATGTTAATAGCACAGCCAAAATACATTCCTTTTGCATATTCTCCCTCACGGCTGATTGGCTGCAAGATGCCCACACCAAGGGTCCAGGTACATGCAAGAACACATATGCAGCTGGTCAGCACAATGACCGATGGTTTGGCACTGTAATACGCCTGATCTCCCAGCACAAAAATAATTTCATCACAGAAAAAAACTGTAAAAGCACAGAGAGCCGCTGCAACGGATAAAGTAAGAAGAAATACCTGTCTGATTTGGGTTCTGTATAGTTCTTCTTTTCGTGCCTTAATATAATAGGAGAAACGTGGAACAAATACAGTTAATCCAGCCGTCATAATCGTGGAAAGCAGAAGTTTGATTTTCACGCTGAAATTATAAAGGCCCACAGCAAAGTCATCTTTCATAAATCCCAGCATGACCGTATCGGTATTGGCGCTGATGGTTCCGGCTATGGATGCGGCAAACAATGTGAAAATAGGTCGCAAATGCCGTTTGACATTCAACTCCGATATGGGATATAAATGGATGTACTTTCTTGCGTGAATCAGATTAACCACATTGGACCCTGCTGTTGACAGGACCAGAATAGCTGCATAAATAAAGTAGTCCTCCTGCCTTCTGACCAGCAGGAATACCAGGGCAAGAGAAATGATTTTAAAGGTGATGGAACGAACAGTTATATACCAGAAATCCTCCAGCGCATTATATAACCAGTCCAGTCCGATTGCTGTCAGGATGATAGATACGGACTCCAAAAGGAGCAACTGTCTTGCCTCCCAGAATTTGGGAACTGCAATCATAGTACCGATGAACAGCAGATAGGAGATTGCAATGCAAAACAGGTTCACATAAATAAGTTCACAGACCGTTTTCTTAAATCGCTCTGGATCATCCCGTTCCTTTGCACAGATCAGCACGCCATAAGAAGGAATTCCCAGAGATGCAAGCAATACAAAATAATTCGTTACAGAAGTGGCAAAACTGATTTTTCCTAAATTATCCGGTCCAAGTACCCGCGCAACATAAGAAAAAATGAGAAGCGGGAAAACCATATTAAGCCCTACCCGGATTCCATTTATAATTACATTTAATTTAAGTGATTTCTTTTGCAGCATATCTCAGATATTCCTTTTTCTTGTTTAATTCATATCCCACAGTGTATGGATAATCATTTTGAAGATATCTATGACACTGCCATTTATTCCGACGGGAACCACATGAGGAAGTCCAAACGCAAACCACCGATACTGGAAAACTACCAGGAAAACAAACCACGCCAGAGGCATTAGGAACAAAGCCGCCTGCGCCAATTTTCTTACAGAAAAGCTTCCGATTCGGACTCTCAGCTGATATTCTCCGGATTGAAAAATCTGAGCAAAATAAGGGATCATAACAAAAAATGCAATCATCAGGAACCGAATCACAATTGCACCTCTGGCCAATCCACCGGCGCAAAATGCAACAATCATGTTTGCAAATAGCTTCAGCGGTTCTGTTTGGGGCAGTTTGTGCGGATGTACACCTGCATACCAGGTCATAAACAGAATTGGCAGCTGTGCAGCCAGCATAAGGCCGTATCCCGATGAGCCCATAAAATTTGATACAGAGCCGCCTGTATATCTTGTCAACTGAATAACCAGTCCGGAAATAAACGGAACGGAGGAAAACAGAGACAGTACAGGGATTAGTAACGGAATCAGATAAGACCAGACAGCAAAAATGCCAATGACCCATTTGAAAGATTTTTTTCTGGCAAATATCAGCGCTGCCCGCATCAGGACCAAAGCAATTACGCTGTCATGGAAAAGGCAGAGCAAAAGATAAACAACCCATGCAGTTTTTTTATATTTATGACGAATCTCTTCAAGATAAAAAAATAGAGCAAACACAGCAAAGGCCAGCATATTTCTGATACCGGTTGCCGAAAAGGCATTCGTCATGCACAGGATAAACATATATCCCATTTTTTCAGAAAGCTTTGTCAATGAGAAATCCTTAACCGACATCTTCAAAATAGCCATTTGACAGCCATAGACTCCGGCATAGGTCAGGGCCAGAAGCATTTCATTAAACGGGAATTGTGTAACCAACGCAAAAAAAAGTGCGTATACAGGTAAATGGAGAACCTGGTCACCAAATCCGTTGTAGTTCGTTGCAACCATCCTGGATAATCCAACAGAGCGAATAGCATCCAAGGTTTCATAATGTCTCTGTAAATCCATCCCCTGCCCCGGAGCGACAAAGAATCCGAGGAATGTGAAAATAATGACTGTACAAATATAAAAATTCTTTCTGCTTTTGATCTTGACCTTAAAATTGATGATCAAAAGAGCAACAATAACGACAGAAAAGACCAAACTTATTCTCCTTTTCTGATAAAATGCGTCGCAAATTCCGCCAGACTGCATCTCACATGATATATCCCATTAAACACGGGAAACATATGATACCGAATTGTAAACAAAGCAATTTTTTCCATAATCGCACTCGGCCTGCACCTGGTGCACATCTGCATTGTATTGGGATGGTTCATCATTTCACTCAGATTATCAAGCCGGAAATTCTGATGGTAGCAACTGTATATCAGCATTTTCAGCCAGTAATCATAAAATACCTCTCCCACTTCACCATAATCACACAGGAAATTCTCTATCGCTCCAAACATCTTTTCATGCATTTTGAAATAATCTTTATGTCTGCGCTTGATTGCCTGAGTATCATTTGAAATATAATTATAAAGTGTCTTCGAGATCATATATAATCGTCGAGTTTTTTTCAGGTATTGTAGATTAAACGTAGCATCTTCTGCAAATGTCATATTTTCGTCGTAACGAAGTCCTGATTCCAGAATTAAACTTCTGCAGAAAACCTTGTTCGTTCCGCAATTGATCATTCCTCCGGAATAATACTTCCAGAAGTCTTTGGCCAGCTCCTCTGACGTAAGTATAATATCCTGATCCAAGACAAGATTGGGGGTATATCCTTTCTTTGCTGAAAATTTATTATAGCAGAACAGGTAAAGATCACAGCCATTTCCTAAAGCACTTCTGATCGTCTCAAGGGCATGGGGAGAATAGTAGTCATCAGAGTCGCAGAACGTGATGTATTGTCCCTGGGCATTATCAATTCCGAAGTTTCTTGCGGAAGAAACGCCTCCGTTCTGCTTGGAAAAAACCTTTATACGCCTGTCACGTTCTGCCCATTTCCGGCAGACTTCAAGAGAATGATCTTTTGAGCCATCATCCACTATAATAACTTCCAGATCCGCCCCCTGGTATTCAATAATACTCTGAATACATTTGTCCAGAAATTTCTCAGCATTGTAAACAGGCACCACCACAGACAGCAGAATATTTTCAGTATCCTGATTCATATCATTCTCCTTTGTTCACTCATAAAACAGGCGGCTTTCAGCTGAGGATTTCCTCGATCTTGCTGTCAAAAAGCTTCAAAACCTGTTGTTCCGTTTCGGTCTGATTAAGATTCTCCCGCCACTGAGAAATCCGTTCCCTGGTGATAAGCTCAGCAATCTGGTTAACACAGGTTGAATCCGCATTCTCGACAATAGCTCCGCATCCATCCGGAACCTGCTCACGGGCAGATGCATATTGAGTAACTATGACAGGGCACTTTAAGAACATTGCTTCATCCACTGCAATGGGTCTTCCCTCATACTGCGAAGTCATCACAAAAACATCTGCATACCGCATATAGGGATAGGGGTTTTCTTTTCCTCCCAGAAGAGATATACAATCCTGAATTTTCCGGTTGCTGATCAGACTTGAAATCATCTCCCGATCTGGGCCGTCGCCTATCAGATACCAATGGAATTTTATTTCTTTTGCTTTCAGCTTACTACAGATATCAACAATGCGGTCCAGGCGTTTGGAACTGTTATCCAGTCTGCATACCGTTGCAATTCTGATACCTTCAGAATTGGTGTATTCCTCCGGAATCTGCTCACTGTTTTCCCGGATAAAGCTGAAATTCAGCAGATTAGGTACATACACAATTCTACTTGAAGCATCCGGCATTCTATCTATCATTGACTTCCGGTTAGAATCACTGACCACACAGAGATAGTCAAACTGATCCAGAATTTTACGGTCAAATTTCACATCTGTATTCAGGGATTTATAATCCGGATGAACCCATGCAATTTTCCTTGAACCGCGCAGCTTCAGTGCTGCAACATTGTTGCAGTAGAATTCTTCTGTGGAGATAACAACATCAAAATGCTGCTTTAAAGCCTCCGGAAGTTCGGTGATTTCAGCTTTTGCATACTGAACCCGCTGGCTGTTTTTCATGGGAGTAACCTTGTTATGATTACGAAATTTGACCTTCAGTGCATGGATTGCCCAGCCTTTTTTTAACATCTGTACAACGACCTGCTTTTTGCTGGGTGCAATATAAGTTACACAATGTATTGCGGGGTCAAGACTATCCTTTGCATGCTGGCTGTAAACTGCCGAATATGCGATCGTAACATCCCCATAATGCACCAGACGGTTAGCCATATTCACCGCCGATTGGGTAATTCCTCCCTGAGATAAAGACGATGCCAAAATTAGAATTCTCATTGCAATTACCTGCCATTTGCTTTTATTTTATGCCGTAAACACTCAGCCTTCCTGGCTGAAATAATGATGTCCCCGTCTGATCATGAAGTTTCTTGCTGCGTTGGTCACGCACTTCGGCATCAGTCTGACACCCCAGGTGCGAATGCCCAGCTTGACTTCATACCATTTGCTGATCACGGGACGACTGCCATTATAGATACCGGGATGCTTTTTAAAGTAACCGGCAGCATGATTCAGAAGTTTTCCCTTCCGGACCACATCCAGAATGACAAACTCCCGGTTATTACTCATTGCACACTTTGCGCCCACTTCCCGGGCAATTCTGGGTAAAGATACCTCGTACTGCCATGCAGCCTTCGGCTCCCGGGCCGTCTGTTCCAGAAAGCTTTTTCTCCAGATGCCTGCGTACAGATTCACCGAGTAATTCTCATTGGTATCAACGGCATAAACCTTTCCATACTCCGGCATACGGGCGCTTCTCTTGCTCTTGGGTCTGAGGAACAGACGAACATAATCCAGCTCTTCCTTTTCCATCATGTCCAGGACTCCGGCAATTTTTTCATTAGACACAGGCTGAATCAGGTAATAATCATCCAGTGTTACAAAAACAAACTTTGTATTGATTTTGGAAAGAGCAGCTTTAAGTCGATCAGACCACTCCAGGTCAGCGCCGGCAGGAAAAATCTCTACATTGGGGTATTTTTTTTCAGTTTCCCGATCCGTTACGATTATGGTTTTCATACCACGATCCGGCCAGTTTTTTTCCAGCATTTTTACATGACCGTCCCAGAGATCGGAAAATGCACCGCAGGAAAAAATCAGCATAGTCATTTTATCTTGAAACATAATGTCCCCCTCATTTACTGATAGCTTTTGCTACAACACCTTCAAAGACTGCACTGCTGCTGTCCAGATTGTGATGTTCTCTGGTCATAACAATCTGCTGATTGTAATACTGCTTCTGAAGCGAAACATCACTGATCAGATTCTCAATGCACTGCACCAGTTTTTCCTGATCCGTGCATACCGCAGAGGCGCCTGTGCTCTGCATATACTCGATGATTCCGCACTCTCCGGAGCCGTAGGTCAGAATGGCTGCACCGCTGGCCAGTGAGTCAGCTGCCTTTGTGGACAGAGAATACCGTGTAAGGTTGACATTTTCCGGTCTGAATCCCTCTACGATTACAACGATATCGCTCTGTGCCATTTTTTTCTGAACCTCAGAATAAGGAATGGACCCCCCGAATTCCACATTGGGGTTACTGTCAAAAATACCATAGACCTTGGGGTCCTGCTCATTGGAATAGATATGCAGCCTGTAGGCAGGGCTTATCTTTCCCAGGGCATAGCCGATCTCATTGAGAGACTCATTCCGCCCTGCGCCGATATTTCCGAAATAGGTAATATAGGGATTTTCACGATCTACAGGAGAAAATTCCTTTCTCTTTACCGTAGAAGTCAGATAGACTGTTTCCCCATCCAGGTCAAACTCGGAATTATATTTATCCCGGATTTTATCACTGATATAGATTGCACTTCCCTTCCAGGCCAGCACCCTGCGAATCAGCTTTCGATAAGAACTCTTATAAAGATGGTAGAAGGGTGAAAGGGAAAAATGTCCGTTAAAGTAATAATCATCACCAATAGAGGATACAATTGGGATATTATACCTTTGTGCAACGTACAAAGCAATTCTCGGAATGAAAAAATCATCTGAAAAGCTGAGGAAAACACATTCCGGTCGGAATTCATCCAGCCAGCGGTTCAGCTCATCCGTACACCAGAATTTTTTTCTCCAGAGGATTCCTCGAAGCCAGTGGGTCAGTGAGGTACGCCTGCTTCCGATCCGGTACATATTATTTACAGAGGCACTGCCAACCTCCAGGTCATTGTCTGTCCATTCCTCTGGCAGATCTTCATAGTTAAAGATTTTTCCCGTAACGGTGCCAGGCTTCATCCAGCGTTTCAGCATTCTCTGATCTGTAATCTGGAATAAGGTACCGCAGTGGCCCTTGCAGGGGGTCTTGGTATTTGAAAAAATCTGTGCCAGGTTTTCTCTCTCCCAATGGCAGAAATAGGCTTCGAAAGCTCTGGATGTGGACTTCTTGTTATAAGGAACCGTACCGACTATCAAAACTCTGGGATGCATTTTTCTACTACCTCACTTCAAAATCTTTCTCAGTCTGCGTTTTACGCTATAGGGAATCAGGGCCTTAAGGTGCAGCTTCGCAATCGCTTTTTTATGGTCTTTTCTGAATCGGAGATCTATTTCCTTCCCTGAAAGAACCGCAAACTGGCTGATGAGATCAGCTCTGCAGGAAGATTGCGCGGAAGGATGTACCAACTGGCCGTTTGCTTTTGTCGCCTGTTCCATGGTGACCTCACCTATATTCATAGTCTCTCTCAGAAGCTCCAGAAGCTTTCTGGCATAATCCGTATTGGCAATCACAAGAGAGCAGCCATTATTGGAATCCACGGATACAGAATACTTTTCTACACCCCAGAAATCACCCATGGTAAAGTCACCTGGACGTTTGGTGTTGGCATACTTACAGCTGTAGCAGCTGTCCCTATAAATATCTCCTTGCAGGAAATAATAATAGTAGTAATTGTTGTAGTCGTAAAACGGCCTTCTGACAGCCTGCCCCTTTCGATCTTCGGAAATAGCTGCGCCGCCACAGGACCACCCAGCCATCTTTTTATCCCGAAAGTGTAGTTCCTTTACACTCCCGTCCCGCTGCTGGATAAACTCCATATATTTATCGAAAAAAGCCTGGGAACCCACTCCATGGCACACAATGTCTACAGTAATGAGATTCCCATAGGATTTTTGAAGGAAACTGTTCAGTCCTGCAATCTGGCACGGAGTACCGGTATAGAGCACCAGGACTCCATTTTTCAGATCTGTTTCCGCCTCCAGAAATGTCTTGCCGGTGTCACTCTGGAGATATTTGGAGCCGCGCAGTTTACCCAGATTCTCAGCATTATCTACACGAATATGTCTGGCCTGAAAGCTTTCATCGAAAGCACAGCCATACACGACACCGTTCTGGCTTAATACCAGTTTTGCAATTGCAGTAAAGAAACCGCCGCTGGTGCTGTCCATCAAGATGGTATCGTCTTTATTTACGGCTGCATAAACACGCTGTCCTTCCGGCCTTGTTTCCGGCTGTTCAATAGGGCAAACCTTTTCGCATAAACCACATTCAATGCACTCTGTCGGATCAATTTGGGGGAAAATGTGTCCCAGATCTCCCTGCTCAAATGTAATACAGTGCTTTGGACATCTCTGTATACAGGCTCCGCACCCGGTACAATGCAATTTATCGATTTTCAGCATGACCCCATCCCTCACATTCTCAGTTTCTTAGCGCATCCTCCAGGAATTTCATAGAGGCGCTTCGTCTTTCCTGAATCTTCTCATTCACCGCATTAAAATCAACCGGCTGTTCTGCCACTGTCATCAGATCCTCAAAGCTGTCAATAATTCGGTTGTTCAATCCATATTCGTTCATCAGGAAGCCAAGTTTATTCTGATTTTCACGCATCTTTACTACCATGGGAGTTCCGCAGATCAGCGAAATAACAGAGCCATGGAAAGTGTCCGTCACTACCAGGCTTGCATTATGAATCCATCCAAGAAGTTCGTTCGGGGTAGACTGGATATTTCTGTCACACCATCCGTGGTAATATGCGGTTGCATAGACTTTCAGATTGTGTTTTTTCGCATAGGCCCGGATTGCCTCAATTTCCTCCAGCTGATTTAAATTTTTCTCATAGGAGTACACAATGATATAGTCTTTTTCTTTGGGTACAAACTCCTGCTGTTCCTTTTCATATCCATAAAGGATTACAGGATCACAAACAATCGTTGCGTCCCGACCTGTCAGATTCTTCACAATGTCCGCAGAGTTCTGATCTCTTGTACTGACTGTGCACAACTGCTTTAATCCAGAAGCGATCATCTGATCCTGATGTAACCTTCTGGTATCTTCCAGGGTTGTGGGGCCAAAACATCCCGCATAGCTGAGCACTTTTTCTGCCTTCAAACCATGTCCGTAGAAAAACGGATTCACACCAATTTCCAGACTGAATACTTCATCGCTGCCGATTACCACGGCATCCCCATCAAAATCGGTATATCTCTGGCCCATGGGAAGATTGGAACTGCGATAGTTTCCCAGCACCTTGTGCTTTTTAACATTGTAAAATGTATTTTTAATGCCTCTCTGTGCAAGATACTTTGCATAGATTGCTACACTTTTAATGCTGAGATTATACTTCTTATCCTGTCCCTGAGGAATGTAGTCATAGTTGCGGTTAAATGTAATAAAATCACATTCATTTCCCATAGACCGGATAACTGTTTTTAATGCATTTGCCTGCAAAACTGCGCCATGATTAAAAACACCGTAATATGTTAAAATTCCAACTTTCATAGGTTACCTCTTTAAATACAACAACTTTTATCAGATTTCTTTTTTCCCGAAAAGAACGAACTTTAAAAATCGGTTCTGATTCAGGCGGCAATCAATGCCAGACGTTATAACGAAAGTTATTTCCATTTTTCTGCCTGGATTACTGACAGAACCCCAGAATATCTACTTCTTTATTTTCCAGGAAGAAGCTTCCATTCATTTTTTTCCAAACAGGAAAAATCTCAGATATCTGTTCTGGTTTAAAAGCCACACGGAAGTACATACCAGCAGCAAAGTAAATGCATAATTTGCAAAAACAGACCACATTCCGACCATCGAGTTGAACACAGGAATCTGCTGCGGCTTCAGCAGATTGAGCATCAGATAATGTGCCAGATAAATCTCCAGAGAGTGAATTCCGCACCAGTGAAATGCACGGAACCATTTTCCCTTGCGTTCACAGCTTCTCTGCAATAGTCCAACCATCGCCACACAGCCTGTCAGAGATGCCGTCACACGGAAGAGCACCTCAACACCGGAAGATCTGTAGAGATTCACTCTGGTGAGAATAATCAGCCAGACAACAGCACATACTGCCACGGCTCCGTCTTTCCAGCTTTCGCTGTTATGGATACATTTCAGATCCTCCTGAAATGCACCGAACAGACAGCCTGCAAAATAAAAAGGCATATAATAAAGTGTCAGCTTGATGCACAGGAAACCAAGACCTGCCGCCAAGCCAATTACAAGCAGGAGACACATTGAGCCAACGTAAGCGGCACCTTCTGCTACAGCAAACTTGATTCTGCCTCTGAGATCTTCCTGACTCTTGATGATTTTCGCTGCAACATACTGACTGATGGCATGAAGGACATTGATTGTCCAGATAGAAAACAGGAACCAGTATCCAGTATCCATATGCCAGAACAGATAGAAAGCGTTTGTGAAAAATCCCGACTCAAAAACAAATCCCTTGACTAAAACAGTCCATACAAGCCAGGGCAGCAAATACGCTTCGGATCTTCTTTTAATCAGGCTCAGCAATTGATTGCCGCTTCTGATTTTTCGGCTGTACCTGGTCACATATCCGCTGATCAGAAAAAACAGGGGCATCTGTAAGGACCATATTACATTGAAGAGGAAGCTGTCCTCTGATTGCAGTGTGCTTCCGGTCATGGTATGTCCCATCACAACCATCAGTATGGCAAAGCCACGAAGGAAGTCCACATATTGATTTCTTTCTTTTACATTAGACATAAGCACCTTTATGATACCTTTCTTCTCAGCATCTTTCCGTACATAAACTGCCGCAGCCAGTTAGGGGCCAACGCAGAACCGGTGCGCAGAATACAGGATTTTAAATAAGAACCTGTACCGATCATTCCTCTGTCCTTCACATAACGAAAAAGCTGGCAGGCACCTTTGGCATACCTGTATCCGGCTCTGCGCTTATACATATCGCTGCCGGCCCGCATCCAGAGAAGGGATTCGGGAATGTTATAACTCTTTGTCCCATTTAACAGCATACGAACCCGCAGGCAGTAATCCTCCAAAAAAATGGAAGGTATCCGCCTGCGGATTTCATTTCCGCTGTGCATTATTTCACTGCATAACTCTTGACCTTATCTTCCTTTTTTCTCAAGAAAATTTGATACACCATCACTCTAAACCAGTTGGGTACCATTGCGGACATAGTTCGAATCACGCAGGCGCTTATGTAATTGGACAGCGTAATGAAATGATTCTTCCTCATAAAGCAGAACAGATTTCTCTGGGTTTTTGCATACTTGAGTCCGGCTCTGCGCTTATACATATCTGCCCCGGCCCGCATCCAAAGCAAAGGCTTCTGAATATTATAGGCAGAGCAGCCTCCAATCAGCATCCGAATCCACAGATAGTAATCTTCCAGAAGGTAGAAATCCTGATAACCGCCGACCTTCTGTACAGCGGATTTACGATACATAGAGCAGGGATGATTCATGGGATTTCTTCTCTTTGCAAACTGAACAATTTCCTCGTAGGTTTCCGGGGGCATACGCATATTGCCTGTATTCTCTATGCTCCCTTCAAACTCCAGAATCCCCGCACTGAGAAAGTCAACATTTTTCTCAATTAAGCATTGCAGTTCTTCCTCGCAGCGGTTGGGAAAAGAAATATCATCGCTGTCCATTCTTGCAATGATTTCATTCCTGCACTGCTGAATTCCTTGATTCAGCGCTTTACCCAGTCCGCCATTTTCAGGAAGCCGAACTACATTCAATACGCTGCCAAACCGCAATTGCATCTCTTCAATTACCTGATCCAGCTCAGCAGTTAAAGGGCCGTCGCAAACCAGCACAAAATCATTTGTCGGCAGTGTCTGATCCAGAACACTCTGCATACTTTGTCTCAGAAATTCAGGTTTTTCCTTATAATATACCGACATAAGCACAGAATAATCCATCTCTTCTTCCCTTCCCCTTATTTAGCCGCCGTAGTCTTTCCTTCTTCCACGCCCTCTGTACTGTCGGGCATGAACAGAATTTTAACCGTTGCACACATAATCTTCAGATCCTCTACAAGGCTGGGATGGGCGATGTACATCAGATCCATCTGGAGCTTGTCGTAGGGGGTCGTATTATACTTTCCGTAAACCTGAGCATAGCCGGTCAAACCAGCCTTAGCCTGCAGACGCAGGGAAAACTCAGGCATCTCCTCGCAATACTGGGCCGCAATCTCAGGGCGCTCAGGACGGGGACCCACAATGGAAAGGTCTCCCCGGAGGATGTCCAGCAGCTGGGGCAGTTCGTCAAAGCGAACCTTGCGGATGAACTTGCCGATGGGAGTAATACGGTCATCGTTCTCACCGGTGGAGAGCCGTGCCACGCCATCTTTTTCCGCATCAACCCTCATGCTTCGAAATTTGTGAATGTAAAATTTCTTACCATCCTTGGTAAGGCGAACCTGCTTATAAAAGGCAGGGCCGTGATCGTACGCCTTGATGGCAATGGCTACAACTACCATAATCGGGCTGAGAAGGATCAGTGCAATCAGAGAAATCACAATGTCCAGCAGCCGCTTTACAAAGAGGAACTCAGGAGAAGCTGCATATCTGCGAACCTGCAGAATAGGGAGATGGAACATATGTACCGGATTGGCGCTGCTCATGATCACATCGCCGATCCGGGGAATGCAGAGAACCTCAATATCGTTATACATACAGTATTTGAGAATCACATTCCGTTCTTTGCTATGTACGCCGCTGATGAAAACAGATTCGACCTTGGTAAGCACATCCAGGTTATCAAGGCACTCTTCTACAGACATCTGCAAGCAAATGTTGTATTTTCTCTCCATGCCATATTCACTGACCAAACGATCCAGTCCGGTACGAGTGTCATATACAATTGCGGTTTTTCTGGGAGGCGTCAGCTTATAATAAATCCGGACGCATACAGGACACCAAAGGCAGGAAACCAGGATATCGATTACCAGAACCATGAACAGAGGCATAATCGGGGGGAAATGCCGATACTGTAACCAGACCATCAGGAACATGACGGCATTGGTTGCAAGTTCTGACAAGCACTGGCTGTAAATCAGCTCTCCGGTGGGTTTCATAGAAAGCTGAAACGCCTCATAAATCCGTCCAAACGTGACATACAGGATTGGAAACAGCAAAATAAAAATATAATTGCCGCGTTTAAAGAATGGCGCCATAATGTTATCCGCAAAATACACATACCAGCAAACAGCAAAAGGAGCCGTCACCAGTAATACGTTTAGGATTTTTAAAAATCTCAGAAAAATATCATGTTGTGTCTTCTTCATACTTTCTCTCCTTCGTATCGTAATATGTATTGAATGGGCTTTCCCCTTTGGCTGATTCACTGCCGGCTGTGAGTTGCGCTTTTGAGGGCGCACGGCAGAAACTGCAATTGCCCCAGACAGACACAGAAGCGGGCAGAATCCGATACATGAATTTTTTCAGATATCCCCTCTGTAAACCCGCCATGCGTATTGTCTGATATTGTAAATCTCTGTAAAATCCTGTCAGATTAACTTCTAATATGTTATATTTTATTATACATAAAACCTCATAAAAGCGCAATTCAAAAAATGTTCATAAACAAATAATTTATGTCTCTTATGTTGTACTAAATACACAATCCACCCATTCTGAGAAAGATACGGGCATCTTTGTTTATAAAATCGGGAAAGCTGCTGTAGATGCCGTTCCCTCCCATTTTTATGGTCTTCCTGTAAACTATATAATAAAGCAATATCAATTTATATGGATAATATTCAAAACAGCGAATGGATTTTTCTCCGATTTCCCTGTCATTCGAAGGTGTCACCATCGGGGCAATAACCCACGCAGTGGGTGTCATCCTGAGCGAGTGAAACGAGCCGAAGGATCTTTCCCGGTCCTTGAGGATTTCTTCGAATCGGGCACCGTTCCTGGCCTCGCCCCA
>RCNI01001217.1_pt1 | contig 14808 bp, 15 predicted proteins | sample 2041151 | NCBI WGS metagenome assembly RCNI01 (sample SAMN09708214, study PRJNA481090) | feces metagenome | isolation source: feces | place: Antarctica: Albino Rookery | reverse complement strand
TCACGCGGCGTCGCTGCATCAGGGTTTCCCCCATTGTGCAATATTCCCCACTGCTGCCTCCCGTAGGAGTTTGGGCCGTGTCTCAGTCCCAATGTGGCCGGTCACCCTCTCAGGTCGGCTACTGATCGTCGCCTTGGTGAGCCGTTACCCCACCAACTAGCTAATCAGACGCGGGTCCATCTCATACCACCGGAGTTTTTACCCCTGCACCATGCGGTGCTGTGGTCTTATGCGGTATTAGCAGCCATTTCTAACTGTTATCCCCCTGTATGAGGCAGGTTACCCACGCGTTACTCACCCGTCCGCCGCTAAGTCACCAAGCTCTTCCTCCGAAGATTCTAAGCAAAGTGCTTCGCTCGACTTGCATGTGTTAAGCACGCCGCCAGCGTTCATCCTGAGCCAGGATCAAACTCTCGTTAAAAGTGTTTGTTCTGTTCAAGAATCGCTACTAGCTAATTCTATCCCTTTTACTGTTTCATTACTATAAGTAATGGTGCATCTTTAAAGATGCTGTTCTTAAAAATAATCTCTTAAAGAAATTTTCAAGGATCTGTTGTCTATTGTTTAATTATCAAGGTTCTTTGCTGTTTTTTATTCTTGAACCAACTCGTTTATTATATCATATCGTTTTCTGTTTGTCAAGAACTTTTTTAAATTTATTTTTGTTACTCTTTCGAGCAACTTTTCGCTCTCTCAGCAACTCATTCATTATATCACATCGAGTTTTCTTTGTCAAGAGTTTTTTAAAATTTATTTTTGTTACTCTTTCGAGTAACTTTGCCGACTCTTGTGAATCAGCTCATTTATAATATCATTTTCGCATCTCATTGTCAACACTTTTTTACAAGTTTTTTAACTTTTTTCGACGCATTTTTCATCCCCGCAATGCCGAAAACCAATTCGCATTATCTGCAGTTCTGAAAAACGGAGAAGGAGGGATTTGAACCCTCGCGCCGCTATTAACGACCTACTCCCTTTCCAGGGGAGCCCCTTCGGCCAGCTTGGGTACTTCTCCAAAATGTCCGTTATTTAATATACACGATATCTCTTATCTTGTCTAGTCTTTTTTTCATCTTTCTTTTAATTCATCCTATTTTTCTTCCATCACTTCTGCAGGCCTTTCAAGATCTTCTTTATAGCACTGCATCTGAACTATATTCTTCTTTGGATCTAGACATAAAAAAGGAACTTGAATATCAAGTTCCTTTTCAGCGGAGAGGGTGGGATTCGAACCCACGCGCCCTTGCGGACAAACGGTTTTCAAGACCGCCTCGTTATGACCACTTCGATACCTCTCCATTTATTTTGTTTGTCTGTTGTATCGCCAACAACAATATATATATTATCATACCTTTTTCTTAATGTCAACACTTTTTTTAAACTTTTTTATTTTTCTGTTATTTCAAAAAAGTTTCTGCGATCAAAAGGTCTTCGGGTGTTGTAATCTTTATATTTTGATACGCCCCTTCTACAAGTTTAACCGGTAAATGCATCATCTGCTCTACTACCATAGCGTCATCTGTGACAGCAATATTCCCACACATCATTAACTTCTTATATGCTTCTTTTAACAGATCATTTTCAAACACTTGAGGTGTCTGAATAGTCCACACCCTGCTTCTATCAGGTGTATTTGCCACATACCCTTCAGAATCCGCTATTTTAACCGTATCCTTTACAGGCATGCCCACAACACATGCTTTACTTTTTTTCACTTCACACAAAGCACGTTCGATCATACCTTCATTTACAAATGGACGTGCACCATCGTGCACAAAAGTATAGCCTTTCCCTGTAACTTTTGATAATCCATTCCAAACCGAATGGTATCGTTCTTTACCACCGGAAATAATTTCCGTCACTTTAGAGATCTGATATTTGTCCACAATCTGTTTTTTGCAATATTCTTCTTCTCCTGATCCAGTAACAAGAATGATTTCATCTATATGTGCAGAATCTTCAAACGCTTTTAGAGAATAATACAGCACCGGTTTTCCTGCCAGTTCAAGATATTGTTTATGAACTTTCGTTCCCATACGTTTTCCCTTGCCTGCTGCCAGTACAATCGCAGTACAATGTATTTTCTCCATAGCATTTCCTCTTTTCATAAATTTCTTTTAAAACTAACGTTCCCCTAATTTCAAATTAGGTACAGCATTTAAATCCCAACCATGTCTTGTTCCTGCCAAATACTCATAGTATGCCGCTGCACCGATCATAGCCGCATTATCTGTACAATAAATTGGTGATGGATGATAGAATTTGATTCCTCTTTCCTCACATGCTTTTTTCATACCTTCTCTAAGGGCACTGTTGGATGCAACTCCACCTGCTATCGCAAATTTGTCCATTCCATATTTTTCAACTGCGTTCATAGATTTTTCTACTAATACCTCTACTACCGACTTCTGGAATGATGCTGCAATATCAGCAGGATCATAAGTTTCTCCTTTCATTTTACAGCCATTAATATAATTTAAGACAGCAGATTTAAGCCCACTAAAACTAAAGTCCGATGGCGCCCCGTCAATTTTAGCTTTTGGAAATTTGATCGCATCCGGATTTCCTTCCTTTGCTATTCTGTCTATTTTAGGTCCGCCCGGATATCCCAATCCAATAGCACGCGCAACTTTGTCATATGCCTCGCCTGCAGCATCATCTCTTGTTCTTCCCAAAATTTCATATTTTCCATAATCCTGAACGCGTACAAGATGCGTATGTCCTCCTGAAACTACCAGACAGATAAAAGGTGGTTCCAAATCCGGATGTTCTATATAATTGGCCGAAATATGTCCTTCAATATGGTGCACACCTATAAGAGGTAGATTCTTAGCAAATGCGATTGCTTTTGCTTCTGCCACCCCTACAAGAAGTGCTCCTACAAGTCCCGGCCCATAAGTAACCCCGATCGCGTCAATATCATCCAATGTGGTGTCCGCTTCTTTTAACGCTTCTTCCACAACCTGATTTATTTTTTCAATATGCTTTCTCGATGCAATTTCTGGTACAACACCACCATAAAGTTTGTGAAGCTCTATTTGGGAAGATATTACATTAGACCTCACAATCCTTCCATTATTGATAACTGCCGCCGCTGTTTCATCACAGGAGCTTTCAATTGCCAGAATGTTTATACTCCTAAGTTCTCTCATAATCTGATCCACTTCCTATTCTTCAAAGCCTAATTCTACTGACATCTTATCTTTTCCCGCCTTGGCATATGGGAATATTTTACGCACTTCCCCCATATATTCTTCCGGATGCGTAAGTGATGGACTGTAATGTGTCAGCCACATTTCTTTTACTTCTGCATCTTTCGCCAGCTGTGCCGCTTCATAAAATGTCATATGTTTATATTCTACCGCTTTTACAGCTTTTTCCTTTTCACCATACATACCCTCACAGATAAACAAATCAGAACCCACTGCATTTTCTCTGATGGAATCAGTTGGTCTGGTATCTGTAGTATACGTAAGTTTTATTCCCTTGCGTGGGGGACCAAGCACCATGTCAGGAGTCAGTATTCTACTATCCTCTTCAATCATCTCACCTTTTTGCAGTCGTCCCCAATATTTCTGTGGAATTTCCTGCTCAATCGCCCGTTTAGGATCAAATTTTCCGGCACGGTCAATTTCTATTGTATATCCGTAACACGTTACGTTGTGATTTACACGAAACGCTTTCAATCTATAACCATTCATTTCAAATGTCTGGCTGTTTCCTTCTATCTCCACACAATGAATTTGGAACGGAAGTTCTGGCGCGATCACACGCAACGAATTAACCACTCTTCCAAGTCCTTTGGGTCCAATCAAAGTAAGTGGTTCTCTCCTGTCCGCATTTCCCATTGTCAGAAGTAATCCAGGAAGGCCACTAATATGATCTCCATGAAAATGAGTGAAGCAAATTACATCAATTGGTTTAAAGCTCCACCCTTTTTCTTTGATCGCAATCTGTGTACCTTCTCCACAATCTATCAGAAGACTGCTGCCATTGAATCTTGTCATCAAGGCAGTCAACCATCTGTAAGGAAGTGGCATCATACCACCACTTCCAAGCAAACAAACATCTAACATATTAACCCTCAATTTCTACAGGAATTATAAAAGATGCAATGAATTCATCATAACACGATTCACATAGATCAAAGGAATGTCTTTCTCCATCTTTTTCCGAAAAATATCCCCACGTATGATCCACACTGAATACACCTTCTTCTGCTCTTCCATTTTTCACTGCAATTTCTCTGCCACATTTATTGCAAACTATTTTTTTAATTTCTTCTATCTCTTTTTTCTGATACTGGCGCATACAAACCCCTCCTGTACTTTACATTCTGCTTTTGTTACGCCTTCATTATATAGTTATTTTTTTTGATTTCCTACTGGAAAGTACTTCTATTTTTCCAGTAAATAACTCATAAGTACTGCATCTTCTTTTGGGTCTGCATAAAAGTCTGAACGTTTTCCATCAACAACAAACCCCTCCTTTTGATAAAAAGAACGAGCCTGTTTATTACTTTCTCTTACTTCCAGCAGAATTTTTTCAACTTGTCTTTTCTTGCACTCACTTTCAAGACTTTTCATAAGAAAGTGTCCAATTCCTTGATGACGTCGATCTTTATCTACAGCAATACGAGCGATTTCACTCTCTCCTGCCACCACATAAGAAAGTACATACCCTGCAATTCTTCCTGCTTTTTCCGCTACAAGACACACTGTTTGTGACTGTTCTACTGTTTCAAGAATGCTCTTTTCACTCCAGGCATCTGTAAATGTCTGTCGTTCCATTTCTGCAATAGCCGCCGCATCTTCTACTTTAAGTTCGCGATAAGTAAGAACAGAATTCTTTTCTCTTTCTGCACGTTCACGCTCAGCCTGTGAAACTCTTAAATAATCCGGCTGATGTTCCATTGCAGTTTCGTATTTACCTTTTTTATAATAATCAATTCCAAGAGCTCCTACCACAGCCGCTCTTTGTCTGTTCATATAAGCCGGTGCAAATGAATATGGCACTTTTATCTTGCCTTCAATCATTTCTTTATAGACAGGAACTCCATCTCCTAAAAATACAACTGGTCTGTTATATCTGTTTAAACGTTGAATCAGTTCATCAACCCCTATAGCCATCTGCATTCTGATCACCTGAAATGCTGGGTCCACCTGATTTGTATCTTCTTTTTTTCCAGCCTTATATGAAAAAGTATATAAACCTGTATAAACCTGATTTCTTCGCGCATCCATGATCGGACAGATAATATTCTCACAGCCATACACCTGATATGCCAGTGCATCCACTGTCGGAATATGCACCAGTGGTTTTCCAAGTGCAAGTCCTAAACCTTTTGCTGTAGCCGATCCGATTCTAAGTCCTGTAAAAGATCCCGGACCTCCTGCTACCGCTATAGCATCGATGGTACTAAGATCCAGTTCTATCATCTTTGCAACCTGATCAATCATAGGCAATAATGTCTGTGAATGTGTTTTTTTATAGTCTATCGTATATTCTGCAAGGGTTCTGTCTTCTTCAACAACAGCAACTGTCGCTGTCAGTCCTGAACTGTCAATTGCCAATACCCGCATAATCTAACTTCCTCTCTTTTTTAATTTATTTCTTCTATCGTAATCTTACGGTAATCAAATCCTTTTTCTAAATCCTTTTCAATGAGAATTTCTGTTCTCTTCTCCGGAAGTATTTCTTCAATAAGATTCGCCCATTCTATAAGACATACGCCGTCCCCAAAAAAGTAATCTTCATATCCAATTTCATCCATTTCTTCAATATCACCAATGCGGTATACATCAAAATGGTAAAATGGAAGTCGTCCTTCCTCATATACCTGAACAATCGTAAACGTCGGACTATTCACCGGTTCTTCTATATCAAGTCCTTTTGCAAGCCCCTGCGTAAACACAGTCTTTCCAACTCCAAGATCACCTGTAAGTGTATACACATGACCTGGAAGGGCCGCTTTCCCAAGGTCTATCCCCAGTTGATATGTTTCTTCCGGGCTGTTTGTCTCTATCACCATAACCTTGTATTCCTCTTTTCTAACTTCATCTATTTCTCTGCACGACTACATCATACTATACTTGTTACCGTAATTACAAGAATATCAGTACAAAAAAATCCCCTTAAACAGGTTTTGACCTTTTCGCCTTCTGTTTAAGGGGATCTTATCATTCTATTTTTTAGTGATGGAACAAACGAAGTCCTGTGAACGCCATTGCCATTCCATGCTTGTTACATGCTTCTATGACATTATCATCTCTTACAGAGCCACCTGGCTGTGCAACATATTTTACGCCACTTTTGAATGCACGTTCAATGTTATCGCCAAATGGGAAAAAGGCATCTGAACCAAGAGCTACATTTTCCAGCTTATCAAGCCATTCTCTCTTCTCTTCACGTGTAAACACAGATGGTTTCTCTGTGAAAGTATTTTCCCACACTCCGTCTGCAAGAAGATCTTCATACTCTTCTCCAATATAAAGGTCGATTGCATTATCTCTGTCCGCTCTTCTTATATCTTCTTTAAATGGAAGATTTATAACTTTTGGACACTGACGAAGCCACCAGTTATCTGCTTTTTGTCCTGCAAGTCTTGTGCAGTGGATTCTGGACTGCTGTCCTGCTCCAATACCTATTGCTTGTCCGTCTTTTACGTAGCATACAGAATTTGACTGTGTATATTTTAATGTGATCATAGAAATTGCAAGATCGATCTTAGCTGCATCTGAAATTTCTTTATTCTCTGTTACAACATTTGCAAAGAAATCATCATTGATCACTAATTCATTTCTTCCCTGCTCAAATGTAATTCCAAATACTTCTTTTCTTTCAATTGCAGCCGGAACGTAATCTGGATCGATTTCAATCACATTATAATTTCCTTTTTTCTTTTGTTTCAATATTTCAAGTGCTTCTGGCTCATAACCTGGTGCGATCACACCATCAGAGACCTCTCGTTTGATCAGTCTTGCTGTGTCTACGTCACATACATCTGATAATGCGATAAAATCTCCAAAAGATGACATTCTGTCTGCGCCTCTTGCTCTTGCATATGCGCATGCAAGCGGAGATAACTCACCCAAATCTTCAACCCAGTAGATTTTTGCGAGAATATCTGTAAGTGGAAGTCCTACCGCTGCTCCAGCTGGTGATACATGTTTAAAAGATGTTGCTGCAGGAAGTCCTGTTGCTTTTTTCAGTTCACTTACAAGCTGCCATCCATTAAAAGCATCAAGGAAATTAATGTATCCCGGACGTCCACATAACACCTTGATTGGAAGCTCATTTCCGTTCTCCATATAAATTCTGGATGGTTTCTGATTTGGATTACAACCATATTTTAATTCCAGTTCTTTCATGATTTCCTGCTCCTTATTTATTCTTATTTACGATTTTTGTTTCATAGTTTCCTGTTTCAATATCAACGTAACGTACAAATAAAGAAACTTTATTGTCTGTATTTAAACTGTTCCACAATGTTTCTGTGAACACTTCTATATCATCTGGAATGGAAATCAGTTTTGGTTCTCCCTCAAAACTAGGAAGCGGATTTCCATCACATTTATATGTATGGATAAAGTGACCCTCTCCTGCTATTGGATTTTCATAGGCAAATGTATATCTATGACAGCTGTCTGGGTTTCCGTTATTGCTCTTTAAAATTGACATCGCATAATCATATGTTCCATTTTCAAGGTGCATAACACCTGAAATACGCGGTGTATAATTTGGAGCATCTGGCTCAAACTCTCTACTTCTAAGACTCTGCTCAAATGTCATCTGCTTGTCCATACCATCATAAATCGTATCTGTCTGGTCGCCATTTGTAACAATAGTCTTGTTTCCTAATACTCTGACAGGTGCATAGATAATAAGACTTGGGTCTGTAAGTTTTGATTCATCAAATGCCTGTGTACGGATTCCTTCTCCATCTTCTACAAAAATACGGTTACGGCTGTTTTCACTGCGTCCCATAATAAAATATGCGGTTACCGCTTTTTTTCCATTTGCACTTTTACCAATAATAATGCCTCTGCCTGGGTATGAATTGTCTTTCAGTTCCTGTTCGATTGATAACATTTGCATATAAATGGCTCTCCTTTATCATTCAGTTCTATTAATAACTACAGGCTCATTATAAATGTAAACTTATAAAAGTACAATATTTTCCTCCACTATTCAGGGTATGAAAAAAACTAATTCCCATTAAGAAGTTTCGCTAATCACAATAAAAAAGAGAGACACTCATGAAAATAGCGTCTCTCATATATGGTTCAATTTTTAGAAATATTTTTTCATCTGAGGATTTACAAGAATTTTTGCTGAAATCATTTCATTCGTTTTATAAGAATATACTTTTCTTTCTTTGATATCTTTCAAGATCTCGTCTTTTATTTCCATTATGACCTTAAGTTCATTTCTTCCATAACCTTGTGAAAGATACACCCTGTAAACATCCCCTTCCTGTCCTTGTGTATCTTCGTACTCCTCTTCATAGGTAATATACGAATCTGCCATATAAGAAATATCCTTTTGGTTATTTACGATTTCATAACAAATCTGTCCCTGGGGAATCGTTGCATCGAATACTACTTCTGGTTCTATCCAATCATGTCCATCGTATATGTTTTCTAATTCTATCCTTCCTATGTTTCCTAACGGAACATTGGTCGTTACTCTTGTCACTGTCTTTTCTTCTTTAAAAAGTGATTTCTCTCCACCATATGTAAAGCTTGAAAATTCAACAAACCCAATTCCTGTACCTATACCACCTAAAACAACTCCAAATGCCAGACAAACAACAACAACGATCTTTACGATACCTCTTGCTTTTTCTGTCAGAAATCTTTTGCTATTCTTTTTCTTTCGGATCAAAAGACCGGTTCCAGTGATAGCTGCGGCACTAAAGATAACAGCTCCTAAACTTATAAACAACACTCCCCACAGCGGATAATCCTCCACTAACAAAACAATCGAGGCTCCAAAAACATAAAGCATAAAACAGCTGAAAATTGTAAGCAGGAAAGCAAAACCAAGCACACATAAGTTCCATATGATCCGAATACACCAGATACATAATTTTACACAAGCTTTTATAACTTTTCTGCACCAGAAACCAAGTTTTTTTATCCACATTTTCAATCTTCCTTGATTTTCTATTGCAGTCATCGGTATCTCTTGAAGAAAGTTATCCACATTTAATGGCAACTCATTTTGTTGGTCTGGTTTTTCCGCATCTAATTTTACTTTTCCGTAAATATTTTTTAAAAATGCTTTTACTGAACTCCATCCATTTTTCAACATTACCTTTGCTTTTTGAAAAACTTTTCCACAAAAATGCTTCGTATTTTCCCCTATCTCTTTTGCACTTTCTTTGAGCTGAGCCTGCTTTTCTTCTTTTATCTTTGCATTGTAATTAACTTTTACATGGTAGGACTCTAGAATTTCCGCAACCAGTTCATCGATATTTCCAAAATCTTTGATTGCTTCTTCTTCCGTGATATTGCCATTTTGCATTTTCATAGAAATGTGCTGTTCGTATTCATTTAAAATATCATTCAGCTCATTTTCTTCTATGATCACAAGTTTCTTTTTCAAAACTTCAAAAAATTCATCTTTTTTCATCTTTATACCCCCTGATCTTCTTCTAAAAATTCGCACACCCTGCTTTGAAATTCTTTCCATTCTTTAATAAGACTGTCTCTTTGCAAAATTCCCATCGCTGTAATGTGATAATATTTTCTTGGTGGTCCTTCCGTCGACTCTTTTAAATATGTCTCGAAATAATGCTCATTTGTCATTCGTTTTAAAAGAGGATATATGGTTCCCTCTTTTACATCTACTACTTTTGAAACTTCTTCTACTAACTCATATCCATACATATCTCTTTTTCCTACAGAAACGAGTACTATCAATTCTAATACTCCTTTTTTAAACTGGGCATTCACAATCCATCCCCCCTTTTACTATTATAATATATTCAGTACCTTATATTGTCAAGTACTAATTTATTATTAATACCTTGTTTGTTTTCATAAATACCGTTCTACTATTCAAAAAAAATTTCTCGTAAACAGGTCTTAACCCATCACGAGAAATCTTTATTCATCTATTTCCTTTCACACGAAAAGAATCCTATCTATATAACATTTTTATTCCGTTTCACACAAATGGTATATTGTTGAGACGCCTGCTCCGGTGGCCCCTGTCTGTTGATATTTCCATAACGGAGTGTCTACCCACGCAGTTCCTGCGATATCCAAATGAATCCATGGAATCTGTTCTGCAAACTTTCGTATAAACAAGCCCGCTGTAATTGTTCCACAACAAGAACCTCCTATATTTTTTACATCTGCCACTTCACTTTTTATCATTTCCTCATGTTCTTTTTCAAATGGAAGTCTGTGATACTGTTCACCTGATTTTTCAAAAGCATTCTCAAATCTCTTATAAAGTTTATCATCATCGCACAACACTCCTGCTATTGAAAAACCAAGCATATTTACAACTGATCCAGTTAATGTAGCAATATCAAGTATTGATGTTACATTTCCCTTTTTTGCAGCATAAGAAACTGCATCTGCAAGAATGAGTCTTCCTTCCGCATCCGTATTCATCACTTCTATCGTTTTTCCAGAATAGGAAGATATTACATCTCCTGGAAGAAGACTTCCATCTGAAATTCTATTCTCACACATCGGCAAGAAGGCCGATACATTTTTCTTCTCTCCATTTTTGATCACCGCATACATAGCTCCTGCTACCGCTGCTGCTCCTGCCATATCTCCTTTTATCCCAGCCATAGAGGAAGCGGATTTCAGACAGTATCCTCCTGTGTCCACAGTCACACCTTTTCCGACTAATCCTATCCGATTCGCATTGCTTTTTACTGGTGTATATTCAATTTCAAGGAAGTATGGTGGATTTTCACTACTCATTCCTACACTATACAATGCATCCATACCTATTTTCTTTAATTTTTCAGTATCCATAAGCTGTATCTTCAGACATTTACAATGTAAAGAATTTAATTTATGAATGATGCTTCCCGCCATCTTAACTGGTGTCAGTTTGTTCGCCGGACAATTCACTAGCTCTCTTGCAAAAAGAACTCCCTCTGCAATGGCCTGTCCCTTCAAGATATATGTTTTCGCTTTTTGCTGTTCACAATCTGGAATACCGCAAAAACAAGCCGTGAACGATTTCAAACATTCCTCATAAGATTTATATTTTTCAAAATTTCCAAGACAGAGTCCCTGTGCCACCCTTTCCAAAACTGAAACACCCGATAATTCTATGAACGTAGATACGTCAAGATCGTATTTTCGAATCTTATGTTCTTTCATAATTCCTGCTGCAAAAGCTGTTATTTCAAGGATTTGATTTTGTGTCAATTCTTCTTTTCCTATTCCGATATAGACTGACATATTCTCTTCTTCATTTTCAAAGATCAGATGTTCCAAATATTTTCCAGAAAACAACTGCTGAAGTCCTTTGCTTAACTCCTCTATTTTTTTATCATCTTCTTTCAGAAAACTGATTTGAAATTCATTTTTCCAATTGCTATTGTATGTATCCATTGTGTTCCTCCAACCAATTTTAATCTAGCTTTTTCACATACCAAATTTCCCCGGTATCAAGACAATACGCTGCCAGTTTTCCCCCAAATACACAGCCACAGTCAATTGCAATATGACCATTTTCTTCATATACTAGTGCCCGTTTATCTTTACGGATCAAAAAAGTAGGTGTATGTCCTGTTACCACGTAAATATTTTTATCTTTAAAGTATCTTTTTCCATAATCTGCCCGGCAAAAAATAATATCTTTTAAATCATATTCTTCTAATTTCTTATGTTCTGAAAAATTATCAATCCCACCATGCACAAGAATATAAGTCTTTTCATGACATCTCACTTCTTCATATAAATGGAACTCGTGAAAATAATCTAAAATATCTTCTTTCTGATTTTTATCCAGTTGCCGGAACTGCTCAGCTGTAATTTTTCCACCATTTTGCATCCAATGCATATAATTCATAATATCCTGATCGCTTAAATGATTTTCTGCATTTTCTTCCGTTATTTCTACATTTAACTTTCTTAAAACCTTTAATGCCATAAAATCATGGTTTCCAAGTATCGGATACACATTCGGACGCATCATCATATCCATAAGAACTTTCATCGGCTCCGGGCCACGATCCACAACATCTCCCAAAACAAAAAGTTCATCTGAGTCATTAAAATGAATTTTGTTTAAAAGGGACTTATATTCTTTATAACATCCATGAATATCTGAAATCACGTATACCATGTCTATATGTTATTCCTTTCCTTATTATATTATTCATATAAAATAATTACCAGGTTATTCTGATTATAGCAATATAATATTGCAGATACAACAAAAAGCCTTCCAAGATCAGGTCTCATACTAATCTTGGAAGACTTTTTATTTTTTTTAACACAAAGTTACGAATGTGCTTGTTTTAAATTTTTTAAATCAGGGACTGCATGTAATACTGGATACAATACACACGCAAGAATAAGCCCTCCCACTCCTTGAATAAGGTTTGCCGGTATACTTGCGAGCGCACCTGATACGGTATAAAGCGGAATTTCGCAAAGGAAATATCCTCCCGCGACAAGGATGACATCCACAACACCTGCAAGAACAACTGCTGCGTGTCTGGACTTTGTTGTATCACTCATTTTTTCATATATTATACCGGAAACAAATGAAATACTCCCTTTTATTACAAAGGTAATTGGCACATAAATAAAATAACCACCAATCAAATCCGCCATACAAGATCCAATCCCACCTGCCATTGCTCCATACACAGGGCCTAGGAAAATACCTGCCAGAATCACAACTGCATCACCTGGATGAATATATCCTCCTGTCCCTGGTGTTGGAATTCGAATAGACATTGTACACACACAGGCCAGTGCTGCAAATAATGCCGCATAAATTAATTTCTTAAAATTCATTCTCATATCTGATTCATTCCTTTCTATTTGCTTCCTCAAAGATACACCATCGATGGTTTGAAAGGAATATCCAGTTTTATTAAATTTGACCAGTCCAGTTGTTATTTTTCTCTTTCTTTTAATGAGCCTGTAACCATTTTTGTTAAAGCAAATAATGCCAGTGAGTTTGGTATTACCATTAAATTGTTGAACATATCTGTCAATTCCCATACAAGATCATTTGATACAACTGTACCAATAAACATAAAGATCAGTGCAATAACAGAATAAACCGGAATTGCTTTTTTCCCAAATAAATAAGCAACATTTACTTTACCAAACATATTCCAGCTAAGAGAAGTCGAAAATGCAAAAAACAGTAAGCATATTGCAACAAATAATGCACCCACATTTTCTCCAAGTACAACCCCAAACGCATTCTGTGCAAGATTTGTTCGGTTTAAAGTAGTTGTCAAAGCTGCTGCTCCACAGGAATGAAGCGGTCCATCTGCTGTATACAGTGTTGAAATAATAACTAAAGCATTCAAAGTTAATACTACAAATGTATCAATAAATACTCCGACCATAGCTACAACACCCTGCTCATGAGGATGTGATACGTTTGCCTGTGCATGTGCATGTGGTGTAGAACCCATACCTGCTTCATTTGAAAACAATCCACGTTTTGCTCCCTGACTGATTGCAGTTTTTAATGCATATCCTATGCTTCCGCCCAATATAGCCTGTGGCGCAAATGCGTATTGAAAAATCATAGCAAATGTCTGTGGCAGATATTGTATACGTGCAACAAGAACAACTAAACTTCCAGAAAGAAAAATCACTGCCATAATTGGAACAATTTTTTCAACAACAGATGCCAGTCTTTGCATATCACCTAAGAACACAACTGCGCACGCAATAACCAGAACTATTCCCACAATCCATGATGGAATATGAAATGCTGTCTCAAATGTAGAACCAATAGAATTTGCCTGAACCATGCAGCCCATAAATCCTAATGCCAGAATAATCGCAATTGCAAAGAATCCTGCCAAAAATTTTCCAAACTTCCCATGAAAAGCAGTTCTGATATAATAAACCGGACCACCGTAAATTGTGCCGTCTTTTTCAATTTTTCTTGTTTTAAGAGCAAGTGTTGCTTCTGCATAAACTGTGGCCATGCCGAAAAATGCAATGAGCCACATCCAGAAAATCGCTCCGGGACCTCCTGTTAAAATAGCTCCGGATGCTCCGACAATATTTCCTGTTCCAACCTGTGCTGCAATTGCAGTCGTAAGCGATTGAAAAGAACTCATACCATGTTCTTGTTTGTTTCCTTTCAACTTGATGTTTCCAAAGACACCTTTTAACCCTTCTTTAAAGCAACGAACCTGCACAAATCTTGTTTTGATCGTATACCATATTCCAACTCCTAGCAACAAAAACACCAATATATAATTGGATAGGTACATGTTGATCTTACATGTAATCGGGTATAAAAATTCTTCTACTGCTGTTAACATATCTTTTCCTCCTAAAATAACAAACGGAGCTGTTGATGAATCAACCGCTCCGGAAAAGAAAGTATAGATCTGCACGAAACCTATAACCCAAGCCTTCGTACATATCTACTCTGTCCTTTTACCTGAGAGATTCAGCGTATAAACGCTTTGCACCTTCGGTACTCATAAATGAGCTTCTCCAGAGTCACATCCATTCTTAGTCCCCGTCCATAATTGAACGCCTGAGAGTTTTACTCCTTCGGCAGGCTTACGCCATTCCCCTAAGAACTTCGTTTGTCAATATTTATTTTACTTTAATA
>RCNI01001150.1_pt1 | contig 14809 bp, 11 predicted proteins | sample 2041151 | NCBI WGS metagenome assembly RCNI01 (sample SAMN09708214, study PRJNA481090) | feces metagenome | isolation source: feces | place: Antarctica: Albino Rookery | reverse complement strand
CCTCCGCAGGACAGGGAGAAGAACAGGCAAGGCCGGGATCAGATCGCCGGTCTATCCGGGCGGTTCCACCCCAGGGCAGGGCATAATAAACCGAAGTTTACATAAAACATGGTTTTTGAGGGAGTGGTTCCTGCTTCCTCGGTTCTGAGAAACCCGTTTTCGGCTCGCAATGCAGCCGTTTCGTGGCTTCTCGCCCCGTCCAACGGCGAAGCCCGGCAAGCGACGCTTCTAGGGAAACGGTTCGGCGCTGCCCCTTGCCCACGGCGAAACACAGACCGCCGCAGGGGCTGGCGTTCGCATGTCCTCTCAACACCAAATGGTGTTAAACGAGCGAAATCCCGCCGTTTTTTCTCCCCAGCTTTTCCACACATTCCACACCGGGTTTCCACAGTATCCCAAGGATAACTTTTCCTGTGGAAAATTCTTGCAAGACAACTTGCATTTCCCATTTGAGGGGCTGTGGAAAACTTTGAAAAACCACCCCCTGCCCCTGTGGATAACTTTCCCTTGATTTTTCGGCTTTTTCTCCGTTTATCCCCAAAAGTTATTCCCCTCTACTACTGCTCCTAAAAATTTCTACTCTTTTCTTCTTGCGAGAAGGAGATTTTCTCAGATCGGAGGTTCTACTATGAAATTTTCTTGTGAAAAGGCACTGCTCCAGAGTGCCATCTCCATTTCCTCCAGAGCCGTCAGCCCCAAGAGCTCTATTTCTGCTCTGGAAGGCATTCTGGTGAACGCCACCGACGAGCTGCGGCTCACCGGCTACAACCTGTCCACCGGCATCCGCACCACCGTTCCTGCCGATGTGACCGAGGAAGGCACGCTGGTGCTGAGCGCCCACCTGTTCGGTGACATCATCCGCCGCCTGCCCGACGATGTGGTGAGCGTGTCCACCGACGGCTATATGGTCAACATCAAATGTGGTATGAGTGAGTTCAACATCATGGGCGGCGATCCCGAGGAATTCCCGGAGCTGCCGCTGGTGGAATATGACCACACCGTGGAGCTTAAGCGCAATGTGCTGCGCAGCATGATTACGCAGACCCTGTTCGCCGTGTCCACCAACGAGTCCCGTCCCATCCACACCGGCTCTCTCTTTGAGGTCACCGAGGACAAGACCCTCACCGTGGTCAGCGTGGACGGCTTCCGTCTGGCACTCCGGAAGGAATCCGTCGACAAGATCACCGGCAAGCCCAACTTCTCCTTCGTGGTGCCGGCTGCGGCACTGAGCGAGGTGGAGAAGATCTGCGGCGAGAGCGAGGAGACCGCCACCATCGTGGTGGGCACCCGTCATGTGATGTTCAAGGCCGGCGACACTATGCTGGTGGCCCGCCGTCTGGACGGCGAGTTCCTGAACTACCGTCAGGCCATCCCCGAGGAGTACAAAATCGTGGTGGTCAGCGACAAGCGTGCCCTTCAGTCCACCATCGAGCGTGTCAGCCTGATTATCACCGAGAAGCAGAAGAGCCCCATCCGCTGCGTCTTTGAAAACGATGTGATGAAGGTTCGGGTCAACACCGCTCTGGGCGACGCCAGCGACCAGTGCCCCATGTCCGGTGACGGAACGGGTCTGGAGATTGGCTTTAATAATAAGTATATGCTGGACGCATTGAAGTCCGCCCCGGCAGACACGGTGAAGCTGTGCATGAACAGCCCCATCTCCCCCTGCATCATCACTCCGGCCACCGGCGAGGAGAACTTCCTCTACATGGTGCTGCCCGTCCGTCTGAGAGCCGGTCAGTGATCGTGCCGGAACAGCGGCAGCCCGGCTTTCTTTGAAATTCCCGGCTTCGGTTGGAAAAACGGAGCCAAACCCAGTGAAATGAGGAGCAACACCATGAAAACCTATACCACTCAGATTCATACCGAGTTCATTCGCCTGCAAGACCTGCTCAAGTTCGAGGGTCTGTGCGAGACCGGCGGCGTAGCCAAGGCCCGTGTCCAAGAGGGCGAAGTGAAGGTCAACGGGGAAGTTTGCACCATGCGCGGCAAGAAGCTGCGCAGCGGCGACAGCGTCACCATTGACGACACCACCGTGACCATCGAATAATGAGGGTCCGGGAGCTTACATTAGAATATTTTCGCAACTATCCCCACGGCCATGCCGTGTTTCATCCGGGGATGAACATTATTTGCGGCGACAACGCTCAGGGCAAGACCAATCTGCTGGAGGCCATCGAGTATCTGGCCACCGCCCACTCGCCCCGGTGTCAGACGGAACGGGAGCTGATCCTGTTCGGCGTGGATGACGCCTTTCTCACCGGCGAGGTGGACGCCCGGGGACGGCAGTTCACCATGGAAATGCAGCTGTCCAACCGACGGCGGCGGAGCATCCATGTCAATGGGGTTCGCGTCCAGAAGCAGAGCGAGCTTGCCGACTATTTGAATGTGGTCACCTTCCGCCCGGAGGATCTCTACCTCATCCGGGCCGGAGCCGAGGATCGCCGCCGGTTTTTGGATGAAACCATCACCCAGCTGCGGCCTCGGTATGCTGACGCCCTGAGCCGCTATCAGGAGGCTCGGAGCCAGAAGGCCGCCATTTTGCGCCGACTGGACGAGTGCCCGTCCCTGCTGGAAACGCTGGACGATTTCTCCGTTCAGATGTGCCGGTACGGGGCGCAGGTGATCCATTACCGTGCCCATTACATCCGCCGACTGAATGAAATCGTGCCGCCCATTCATCGGGAGTTCAGTCAGGGCAGGGAAGTGCTGGAATTGGAGTATCTGACGGAAAAGTACGATATTTCCGACACTTTGCGGCCTTCTAAGGAACTTTATCAGTCGCTTTTGGAGTCGATGGAGACCCATCGGGAGAGCGAACTTGCCAGCCGCCGCTGTCTGGTGGGACCCCATCGGGACGATCTGGCGGTGCGGATCAACGGGCAGAACGCCCGGTATCTGGCCTCTCAGGGGCAGACCCGCACGGCGGCGCTTTCCCTGAAAATCGCCCAGCGGGACATCATCTACGAGGAACGGGAGGAATACCCGGTGCTGCTGCTGGATGATGTGCTCAGCGAGCTGGACCCTCGGCGGCAGGAGTTTGTCCTGAACCGGATTCAGGGCGGACAGGTCTTTCTCACCTGCTGTGAGGAGGAACGGCTGGCCGAACTGGTGGACGGCAAGATTTTCCGGGTCACCGACGGTCAGATTACGGAGGAATGACAGATGTATCTGCATTTAGGACAAAATCGGGTGGTTCGGGATCGGGAGATCATCGGCATCTTTGATCTGGACATCACCAGCCAGTCCATCCGAACCCGTCAATTTTTGAATTCAGCGGAAAAGAACGGCGAAGTCATCGCCGTCACCGATGATATACCTAAGAGCTTTGTGGTCACCGGCCGGCGTGGTCGGCAGCAGGTCTATATTTCCCAGCTGTCCCCGGCCACGCTCCATCGCCGCAGCGAACAGAAGGAACTGTTCTGACCCGGCTTGTTTCGATTGTATATTAGTGTTGGGAGGATGACCCGTTGGAGGTCATCGTTCCCGAGGATAGGGAGGAAAACATATGTCCGATTTATTGGAAAACGGAACTTCCACCGAGCATGAGTACGGCGCGGCGGAAATTCAGGTTCTGGAGGGCCTGGAGGCCGTTCGGAAACGCCCCGGTATGTACATCGGCTCCACCAGTGCGTCCGGTCTCCACCATCTGGTGTATGAGATCGTCGATAACGCCATCGACGAAGCGCTGGCAGGCTACTGCACCCAGATCACGGTTGCCATCAATCCCGGCAACTCCATCACCGTCACCGATAACGGCCGTGGTATCCCCGTGGACATCCAGCCCCAGACCGGCAAGCCCGCTCTGGAGGTGGTTTATACCATCCTGCACGCCGGCGGCAAGTTCGGCGGCGGCGGCTATAAGGTGTCCGGCGGTCTGCACGGCGTGGGCGCCAGTGTCGTGAACGCCTGCTCCGAGTGGCTGACGGTCCGTGTCCACAAGAACGGTCAAATTTACGAGATGAAGTTTGCCCGGGGCAAGGTGACTGAGGCCATGACGGTGGTGGGTACCACCGATCACACCGGCACGGAGGTTACCTTCCAGCCCGACCCGGAGATGTTCGACGAACTCGTTTACAGCTATGAGACCCTGCACAAGCGTATGCAGGAGCAGGCCTTCCTGAACGGCGGACTGCGGATCGTCATGGAGGATCGCCGTCCCGGTCAGGAACAGCGGGACGAGATGTGCTATGAGGGCGGTATTCGGGAGTTTGTCACCTATCTGAACGAGCACAAGACCCCGGTCCACGACGAAATCGTCTACATGGCAGGGGAGAAGGACGATTCCATGGCGGAAATCGCCTTGCAGTACACCGACAGTTACAGCGAGGTGCTGGTGTCCTTCGCCAATAACATCCATACCCCGGAAGGCGGTATGCATGAGGAAGGCTTCCGCCGTGCCATCACCACCGTGCTGAATAACTACGGTCACAAGATGAAGATTCTGAAGGACGACGAGAAGGTGTCCGGCGATGACTGCCGTGAAGGCGTCACCTGCGTCATCTCCGTCAAGCTGACCGAGGCACAGTTTGAGGGCCAGACCAAGACCAAGCTGGGCAACAGCGAGATTCGTACGCTGGTGGCCGGACTGATTACCGAAAAGTTCACCGAATTCTTGGACGAGCACCCCAATGTGGGCAAGAGCATTCTGGACAAGGCCCTTATGGCCTCCCGTGCCAGAGAGGCTGCCCGCCGTGCCCGTGAGGAAGTCCGCCGCAAGAATGCGCTGGAAGGCTCCACCATGCCGGACAAGCTGTCCGACTGCAACGAAACCGACCCCTCCCTCACCGAGCTGTACATCGTGGAGGGCGACTCCGCAGGCGGCTCCGCCAAGGGCGGCCGTGACAGCCGTTTCCAGGCCATCCTGCCTCTGTGGGGTAAGATGCTGAATGTGGAGAAGGCCCGTGCCGACAAAATTTACGGCAACGATAAGCTGGCTCCCATCATCACCGCTCTGGGCGCCGGTCTGGGCGATGAGTTCGATGTAGAGAAGCTCCGCTATCATAAAGTCGTCATCATGGCCGATGCCGATGTGGACGGCAGCCATATCCGTACCCTGCTGCTGACCTTCTTCTTCCGCTTCATGCGTCCCCTGATCGAAGGCGGCTATGTCTACGCCGCTGTGCCGCCCCTCTATAAGCTGGTGCGCGGCAAGACCGTCCGGGTGGCCTTCAGCGATGAAGAGCGTGACGCCATGTCCGCCGAAATGCGTGGCGGCAACCCCAATGTGCGTATCGACATCAGCCGCTTTAAGGGCCTTGGTGAGATGGACCCCCATGAGCTGTGGGAGACCACCATGGACCCCACCCGCCGCACCCTCAAGCAGATCACCATGGAGGATGCCGTGGCGGCAGACCAGATCTTTACCGTCCTGATGGGCGAGAAGGTGGAGCCTCGTAAGGAATACATCGAGCGCAACGCCCACTACGCCGTCAATCTGGATTTCTAAGAAAGGGAGCGTGATCGAAAATGGCTAAAATGAGACGGGATTACGACCCCGAAGAGATCCGCTACCCGGATCAGAAGATCATTCACTCCGACCTCGTCAGCGAGATGGAGAACAGTTATATTGAGTACGCCATGTCCGTTATCGTGGGCCGTGCTCTGCCCGATGTGCGTGACGGTCTGAAGCCCGTGCATCGCCGTATCCTCTACGCTATGTATGAGGACAACCTGACCCATGAAAAGCCCTTCAAAAAGTCCGCCACCTGCGTGGGCGATGTGCTGGGCCGGTATCATCCCCACGGCGACGCCAGCGTCTATGACGCTATGGTTCGTCTGGCGCAGGATTTCTCCATGCGCTATATGCTGGTGGAAGGCCACGGTAACTTCGGCAGCGTGGACGGCGATCCCCCCGCTGCATACCGTTACACCGAGGCTCGTCTGAGCAAGATTTCCGCCGAAATTCTCCGTGACATCGAAAAGGAGACCGTCGAATGGGTCCCCAACTTCGACGAGAGCCGCAAGGAGCCTGTCGTTTTGCCCTGCCGCTTCCCCAACCTGCTGGTCAACGGTTCCAGCGGTATCGCTGTCGGCATGGCGACCAATATTCCGCCCCACAACCTGCGGGAAGTGATTGACGCCTGCATCTGCGTGCTGGATAACCCCGAGGCCGACCTCAACGACCTGATGGAGCACATCAAGGGCCCCGATTTCCCCACCAAGGGCATCATTATGGGCCGCAGCGGCATCCGTGCCGCCTACGCCACCGGCCGTGGCAAGATCGTGCTGCGTGCCCGGACGGAGTTCGAGGAGTTCGGTCATGACCGGGTCCGCATCATCGTCACTGAGCTGCCTTATCAGGTCAATAAGAAGATGCTGGTCAAGAATATTGCCGATCAGGTGCGTGAAAAGCGTCTGGAAGGCATCAGCGGCCTGCGTGACGAGTCCGACCGTAACGGTATGCGCATCGTCATCGAAATCAAGAAGGACGCCAATCCGCAGGTGGTGCTGAACCGTCTGTTCGCTCAGACTCAGCTCCAGTCCTCCTTCGCTGTGGTGATGCTGGCTCTGACCGATAACCAGCGTCAGCCCAAGATCTTCTCCCTGCGTCATATGCTGGATGAGTACCTCACCTTCCAGGAGGAGATCATCACCCGCCGCACCATCTACGACAAGCGCAAGGCAGAGGAGCGCGCCCACCTGTTGAAGGGCCTGCTCATCGCTCAGGCCAACATCGACGAGGTCATTAAAATCATTCGTGAGAGCTATGACAACGCCAAGGAGAACCTGATGGAGCGCTTCGGTCTGGATGACATTCAGGCACAGGCCATTCTGGACATGCAGCTCAAGCGTTTGCAGGGTCTGGAAGAGGAGAAGCTGCGCAATGAGTACAGCGAGCTGATGAAGCGCATCGAGTACTATAACGAGCTGCTCAGCGACGAAACGATGCTCAAGTCCGTGCTGAAGGACGAGCTGACCGCCATTCGGGACAAGTTCGGTGATGACCGCCGTACTGAAATCGCTGAGGTGGAAGAGGATCTGGACATTGAGGACCTCATCGAGGAAGAGGAGTGCGTGTTCACCCTGACTCAGGGCGGTTACATCAAGCGCACCCCCGTCAGCGCCTACCGTGCCCAGCGCCGTGGCGGCAAGGGCGTCAATGCTCAGACCCTGAAGGAGGAGGACTATGTGAAGAGCCTCTTCACCGCCTCCACCCATGACTTTATCCTGTTCTTTACCAATATCGGCAAGGTGCATCGAGTGAAGGGCTACCGTATCCCCGAGGCCGGACGCACCGCCAAGGGTACGCCCATCGTCAATGTGCTGCCTCTGGAGCCGGAGGAGAAGGTGACCGCCATGCTCCATGTCCGTTCGCTGGAGCAGGAGGATTCCTACCTCTTCATGGCAACCCGGATGGGCACCGTCAAGCGCATTGAACTTAAGAGCATCAATACCGCCCGTAAGAGCGGCATTCGTGCCTTGGGTCTGGACGAGGGCGATGAGCTGATTACCGCCGCCGTCACCGACGGCACTAAGGACCTCATGCTGCTGACCCATCACGGCATGGCCATCCGCTTCCACGAGAGCGATGTCCGCTGCATGGGCCGTGACGCCGTGGGTGTCCGTGGCATCAAGCTCAAGGGCGACGACTATCTGGTGGGCGCCGAGGTGGTCAGCGAGGACAAGACTCTGTTCTCCGTCACCGAGCAGGGCTACGGCAAGCGTACCGCCGGGGACGATTTCTCCGCCCAGAACCGTGGCGGTCAGGGTGTCCGTGGCTATAATTGTACCGAGAAAACCGGCTATGTGGCTGCCGTTGCCATGGTTTCCGACGAGGAAGACCTGATGATGATTTCCGATGACGGCACCATTATCCGTACCGGCGCCGCCGGCGTCAGCGTCATCGGCCGTAATACGCAGGGCGTCAAGGTCATGACCGTGGCCGAGGGCGTCAGCGTCATCGGCCTTGCCGTGGCAGAGCCGGAGGAGGAAGAGGAACCCACCGAGGGCGCTCAGCCTGAGGAAGCGGCCTCTGAAACCGTCGAAACCGCCGAATAAAGAAAGACCGAAGAGAAGCGGTCGGGTGCAATGACCCCGACCGCTCTTTTCAGGCAGAGAAAAATAAGGGAAAGAGAAGATGCTTCGCTTCGCTCGCTCAGAAGGACAGGGAGGATGCACTGGCTTTCGTGTTCTGTCATCCGGAGTAACAGTGAAGGAGCTTATCATAGGATACGGATTAGGTTTTACATCATCGTAAGGAGAACAGTATGTCGGACCATAATTTCTACGATTCTCTCACGGATTTTGCCGAAAGAAATCCCCTTCGGCTGCATATGCCCGGTCACAAGGGGAAGGAAATGCCCATGAAGGAGTGGAACGCTCTGGCTCCGCTGGACTTTACGGAGTTAGGCCCCACCGGCGACCTGTACGGCGGGGATGACTGGCTGGAGGACGCCCAGCGCATCTGGGCGTGGGACTGGGGCATGGATACCGCCTTTTTCTGCACCGGCGGCTCGACGCAGGGACTGTTCACCCTGTTCAGCCTGTTCACCCGGCCCGGTGACCGGATTCTGGTGGATCGGGTGAGCCACAAGAGCATCCACAACGCCATGGCGCTGCTGGATTTGCGCCCGGTGTGGCTGCCCCGGCCTTGGGATCAGGCGCAATGCACGCAAAAAGCGGTGGAGCTGAGTCAGGTGGAGCAGCTGCTGAACGAAAACCCCGGCATCACCGCCGTGGTCATCACCACCCCCACCTACTACGGCGTGATGACTCCCTTGGAGGAAATCGCCGACTGCTGCCACCGCCACGGAGCCAAGCTGATTGTGGACGGCGCCCATGGCGCCCATCTGCCGCTGGTGCTGCGGGGCAAGCAAAACTGCATTTTGGGCTATAACCCCTATGCCTGCTGCGACGGCGTGACGGTTTCCACCCATAAAACTCTGCCCGCCCCCGGTCAGACGGCGGTGGTCTTTGCCAACCATGTTTCCATGAGCGACATCCGTCGGGCCAGCGCCCTCACCTCCACCACCTCCCCCAGCTTTGTGATGATGGCGGCACTGGACAAGCTGCGTGGCTGGATGTGGGAGCATCGGGAACACTATTGTCAGGTGGCCCGGTGGTGCGAGCAGCTGCGGCGTGCGTATCCCACCCTGACCGCAGCGTATCAGGACCCCTGCCGACTGGTGTTTCAGGTGGAAAACGGCAAAATGATGTCCAAAAAGTTGCAAGATATGGGCATTTACCCGGAGATGGAGGACCGCCATCATGTGGTGGCCATTCTCACGGCAGCCGACGAGGAAAAGGACCTTCTGCGGCTGACCCGTGCCCTGAATTTCTATGGCTACCGTGGAAAACCGGCCTATGTCGCCAGCTTGGAGGCGCCTCCCATCCCGACTCGCTCCATGGAGCCGAGAGAAGCCCGGTTCGCCCCCACCAGCAAGTGCCATCTGGAACGGGCGGTGGGTCGGACGGCGGCGGAAGTGATTGCCCCCTATCCTCCCGGCGTGCCCGTGGTGTCTCCCGGCGAAGTCATTGATGAAAAAATTCTCGCTTATTTGTATGAGCTGTGTTATGATAAGAGCAGCGTTGTTTTGGTGACAAAATGAGCCTGCAACGCAGAAAAACAGCGGTAATCCAGCGGTTTATGCCGAAAATGATGTGCAGGAGGAGATGAGGTACATGGAAAACAAGCAAGGTCTGTTTCATGCTACCATCGTCGCCGGCGGCGCACAGGCACGCAAGAAGAAGGGGCTGGAGCTGGCACAGAGTTTGGTGTGCAGCGGTCCAAATCCCCCTTGCGGCGTGTGCCGGGACTGCCGAAAGGCCATCCACGGCATCCATCCGGACATTATTTCCGTGACGCAGTTCATGCGGAAGGAAGATGTGGGCGTTGCCATCAAGGTGGACCCCATCCGTGCCCTTCGCAATGACACGATCATTCGTCCCAACGAGGCTCGGAGCAAGGTCTACCTCATTGAGGACGCACAGAACCTGAATGTCAACGCCCAGAATGCCCTGCTGAAGGTGCTGGAGGAGGGTCCGCCCTATGCGGCCTTTGTCCTGCTCTGCGACCGGGTGGGGGCGCTGCTGGAAACCATCCGTTCCCGTTGTACCGTGGAACTGGTGGAGGAGGACCCGGAACACGCCTTTTCCGAGGCGGCCTTGGGCTTTGCCCGGGCCATCAGCACCGGAAGTGAGCTGGAACGGGTGAAATACCTCACCGCAATGGAGCTGAAGAAGCCGGATCGTCAGGAATTGGACGGTTTTCTCTCCGATGTGGAGCGTCTTTGTCAGGAGGCAGTGCTGAGCAGTGTCACCGGGCAGTACCCCCTTCCGGAGATGGAGCTGCTGGTGCAGTCGCTCCCCAGAGCCAAGCTGCTCTCGCTGGCGGACGCCGCCAGACAAGGCCTCACGATGACGGCGTTTCATGTGCCGGCCGGCCATTTGCTGGGCTGGTTCGGTATGCAACTATCCCTGTAAAGGAGGGAACGAGAATGACAGAAATCATCAGTGTCCGCTTCAAAGAGGGCGGAAAATCATATTATTTCAACCCCGACGGGCTTAAAATTCAGCCCGGAGAGCAGGTCATCATTGAGACCAGCCGGGGCGTGGAATTCGGCGAGTGCGTGGAGGGCAATCGGCTCATTGACGAGATCGAGCTGGTTTCCCCCCTGCGTCCGGTGCTGCGTAAGGCCACCGAGGAAGATGTCAAAGCTGTCGCTGAGAACAAAGAGAAGGAAAAGAAGGCCTTCGACATCTGCCAGAAGAAGATTCAGGAGCATGGTCTGGACATGAAGCTGGTGGAGGTGGAGTACAACTTTGATGGCTCCAAGATCCTCTTTTTCTTCACCAGCGACGGACGGGTGGATTTCCGTGCCTTGGTGCGGGATCTGGCCAGCATCTTCCATACCCGCATTGAGCTGCGGCAGATCGGCGTCCGTGACGAGGCCAAGCTGCTGGGCGGTCTGGGCGTCTGCGGCAGACCCTATTGCTGCAACGCTTTCTTGGATGACTTCCATCCCGTGTCCATCAAGATGGCAAAGACCCAGAATCTGTCCCTGAACCCCACCAAGATTTCCGGCGCCTGCGGCAGACTGATGTGCTGCCTGAAGTACGAGCAGGAGGCCTATGAGGATGTGCTCACACGCACCCCCAAGCTGGAAAGTCTGGTGGAGACCCCCGACGGCGTGGGCGTGGTCAATTCCGTCCAGCTGCTCCGGGAGAAGGTCAAGGTCAAGCTGGACGACGACCCGGAGAATCCGCAGGTCTATTCCAACAGTGAAATCAAGGTGATTCGCTCCGGCAAGGGAAAGCGCCCCGAGGGCTATGAGCTGCCCACCGAGGAAGAGCGTGCAGAACGCACCAGATTGCGTGCTACGGCGCCTGCGGCCCCGGCCAGTGCGGTGGCACCTCAGACGGAGAAAAAGCAGGCTCCCAAGGCTGAGCGCGTTGAGCGCCCCCGTCCCGAGAGCCGTCCGAAGGCAAAGCCGGCTCCGGTGGAGGGTGCAGCCCCCACGGAAGAGGGCGGAGAGAAGAATCCTCGCCGCCGCAACCGTCGGCACAGAAAGCCTGCCGGCGAAGGCGGTGCAGTCAAGGCTCCTCAGCAGCAGGGCGGCGAGAAGCAGCCTGCACAGGGAAAGCAGCCGACGCAGGGCAAGCCTTCCGGACAGGGCAGACAGGCCCAGCCCGGCAAGCCCCGGAGAGAGCGTCCTGCCGGAGGCAATGGCAATAACGGCAAGCCTCAGCAGCAGCAGCCCCGCAAGGAAGGCGCTGAAGGCGGAGCCAAGGGCGGCAACAACGGCAAGAGCCGCCGCCGCCGTCCCCATCGCCCCAACAAGCCCAACGGAGGTACGCCCCCCAAGGCAGAGTAAGGCCGAGGTGTCACACCGCAAAGCGGTCTCTCTCATTGGTACATCCCCCGAAGCGCCCAGCTTTGCGGAAGCAAGGATTGGACGGAATCGGACAGGTTCCGAGGAAAATATGCGAAGCCAGTTTTCTTCTGAGCGCAGCGACGGAGCAAGGGTGTACAAAGGGAAGAAATGAATCAAACCAGAGGGAGCAGGTTCACCGGAACCTGCTCCCTTTTTGCCTGTAACTGTTTTTGGTTGGTATTTTGCGGGAAACTGTGCTATCATCTGGGTAATAAGGTGCATTTTTGATGCAGAAAAACACAGCACGCACCCGGCGTGTCCCCAAACCGTTGGAAGCGCCGGGAAGCATCGGAAAGAGGGAGTTCCCCAATGAAAAAACAAGTGAGTTCCATCGTCGCCCTGCTGATTGTGGTGGGCGTGGTGATGATGTTCCTGTTCGCCAACGGCGATATCGGTCATCCCAAGGCAAAGTTGGAGCAGGAAATGCGCCAGTCCCAGCACATTGCGGAGGATTGGAAAACCGTGGGAGTGGCCTCCCATGATCTGGCGGCCTACATCTCCTACCCGGACACCAAGGAGACCCATGTCTTTTCAATTTATGTCAACCGTCCGGGGCTGTCCTTCGGCTGGTTTTTCCGAGGCGGCGGAACGCTGTCGGCGATAGACCGGGGCATTCTTGAGGCACATCTGGAGGAGGGCAAGCAGCACGCCTTCCTGTCCATGAACCATGCAGGCGTGGTTCGGGTGGAGATCGACGACGGCACTGAGGTGAAAACCGTCGAGTTGGAGCCGGAAGAACCCTTTGTGCTGGTGCTGCCCACCGATGCAGGCAATATTACCTTCTATGCCGCCGACGGCACCATCGTGGAGCCGGAGAAGAACCCCATCTGAGCAAAGGCTGGGTCTGATCCATTCAGGAGGCGCAAGCTGCTGTTCCTTCCCTATGAATAATTATGAAAAAACCCCCGTGCTCCATTTCATGAAGCACGGGGTTTCTATCAGAGTACCAGAATCAATCCGGCAAGCACCAGAGCGAGAAAGAAGGCAAACAGAATCCAAAAATTCAGCCGGTCAGCCTGCCTACAATAAAGTTATGTAAACTAAATGAAGTCATCCAAAGCCCCGGAGCCGCAAAAAAGCCCCCATCCGAACCTCGGATGGGGGCTTTGTGCGCTTCAAAAGGGGAAATTACTCCTCTTCGGTGGCGGTGATGGCGATGTGAACCTCTTCCAGCTGCTTGGGATCGACGACGGAGGGAGAGCCCATCATCACATCCTGAGCGTTCTTGTTCATGGGGAAGGGGATGATCTCACGGATGGAGTCCTCACCGGCCAGCAGCATGACCATGCGGTCCACGCCGGGAGCGATGCCGGCATGGGGAGGTGCGCCGTAGGTGAAGGCGTTGTACATAGCCGGGAACTTGGCCTTGACATCTTCCTCGCCCAGACGGACCAGCTCAAAGGCCTTGACCATGATCTCGGGGTCATGGTTACGGACAGCGCCGGAGGACAGCTCCACGCCGTTGCAGACCAGATCGTACTGGTCGGCCAGAATGTCCAGAGGATCCATTTCACCACGCTCAGCCTTCAGCAGCGTTTCCAGACCGCCGGAGGGCATGGAGAAGGGGTTGTGGCAGAATTCCAGCTCGCCGGACTCCTCGCCGATCTCGTACATGGGGAAGTCGACGATCCAGCAGAACTCGTAGCGCTCGGCGTCCATATGACCCTCGCAGGCAGCGCCCAGCTTGTTGCGCAGCACACCGGCGGTCTTTTGGGCGGCAAGCAGCTTGCCGGCGGTGAAGCCGATGAAGTCGCCGCTCTTCAGACCCAGCTTCTCGGTGAGGGCGTCCTTGCGGTCGGTGAGGAACTTGCTCACGCCGCCGGTCAGATTGCCGGACTCGTCCACCTTGCACCAGTAGGCCTTCTCGCCGGACTGGACTTCCACTTCTGCCATCAGCTTATCGACGGCCTTGCGGGCCAGCTTGCAGTTGCTGACCACAATGGCCTTGACGGTGTTGCCGTTGAAGGGGCCGAACTCGGTGGTGGAGCAAATGTCGGTGACATCCTGCACGACGAGGTCGATACGCAGGTCGGGCTTGTCGCTGCCGTAGGTGTCCATGGCCTCACGGTAGGCAATGCGCTTGAAGGGAGCGTCGGAGGCGATGTTGTACTTGCCGTACTTGGCAAAGATGGGAGGCAGCACATCCTCCAGAACGGCGAACACATCCTCCTGAGAAGCGAAGGCCATCTCCATGTCCAGCTGATAGAACTCGCCGGGAGAGCGGTCGCCACGGGCGTCCTCATCACGGAAGCAGGGGGCAATCTGGAAGTAACGGTCGAAGCCGGAGGTCATCAGCAGCTGCTTGAACTGCTGGGGAGCCTGCGGCAGAGCGTAGAACTTGCCGGGGTGCTTACGGGAGGGAACCAGATAGTCACGGGCGCCCTCGGGAGAGGAAGCGGTCAGGATGGGGGTGGTGATTTCCAGGAAGCCGTGCTCGGTCATAGCGGCACGCAGGGCGGACACCACATTGCAGCGCAGGACGATGTTGTCCCGAACGGCAGGGTTGCGGAGGTCCAGATAGCGGTACTTCAGACGGGCGGACTCGTCAGCCTCTCGGCTGCGGTTGATTTCAAAGGGCAGCTCGTTGTGGCGGCAGCGGCCCAGCACCTTGATTTCGGAAGGAACCACTTCAATGTCGCCGGTAGGCAGCTTGGGGTTCTTGCTGGTGCGCTCCCGGACGGTGCCGGTGACGGAGATGGTGGACTCCTTATTGAGGGGCTTGATGATATTCATCATCTCTTCGGTTTCGATGACCACCTGCGTGGTGCCGTAGAAGTCACGCAGGACGACAAAGGCGAAATTCTGACCGACTTCGCGGACATTTTCCATCCAACCGACGATGGTCACCTGCTGACCGGCGTTCTCAAGACGCAGCTCGCCGCAGGTGTGAGTTCTGGACTGAAACATAGTATTTACCTCACTTTTCTGTGATG
>RCNI01001301.1_pt1 | contig 14819 bp, 18 predicted proteins | sample 2041151 | NCBI WGS metagenome assembly RCNI01 (sample SAMN09708214, study PRJNA481090) | feces metagenome | isolation source: feces | place: Antarctica: Albino Rookery | reverse complement strand
CTTGCAACCTCTGCCACTGCTTGCTTGATGGTATCGAGTGGTGCCTCAATATTGGTACCATGCTTCTGATCACCGACAACAGCCATAAAAGGTTTATTCGGCGGCAGAACCGCACCACGGGCAAGGTATGGAATCTGTGGGATATTGATGCTGGCTGAAAAACCGTCAAAAATCTGATGGTCACCAATACTAATGGGTGGAATTGAAAAACTAAGGGCAGAGCTGACCCAGCCGGTAAAGGAATTAATGAGTCCGATAGCAGCATTGATACCGGATTTTATTGCCGATTTCAGACCTTCGCCGATTGAATTGAATTTATCTTGCCACCACCCAATTGTAAAGACAGGAGCTACATCGGAGTTCCACCAGCCTTTTATGCTATCCCACACTCCTTTGCATCTCTCTACGATAACCTCCCAGTTCAGTGCGGTAACAGTAACAAGTCCTGCTGCTCCTGCTGCAATAAGTGCAATTCCGAGAGGCAGCGCAACGCCGGTACAAGCCAAGATGATACCAAGAACCAAAAGTGCACCGCTTGCAAGGGCAGCCACCTTTCCTACAGGACCTTGAAGGGCAGTAACGATGGAATCCCAGTTCAAGGCAGTTACAGTAGCCAGTCCCGCTGCGCCGACAGCCATCAACGCTATGCCAAGAGGAATAGCCGTTCCGCTAAAACAAAGGATGGCACCGAGCACAAGAGGAATAACACTTAAAAGTGCTACAAGTTTTCCTGTTGGGCCTTGTAGTGCATTTACCAAGGAATCCCAATTCAATGCCGCGGTACCTGCAAGGGCTGCTGCTCCAAGTGCCATAAGTGCAATGCCTTTTCCAACCGCAATTCCGGAAAAAGCGAGGATAGCGCCGATCACAAGGAAAGCTCCTCCCAAAACTCCACCTACAATTGTTAAAGCCCTTTCCAAAGGTTCCGACATCGCACCCCAGTTTTCTCTCACGACAGCTACAATGCCAATTGCGCCGGATGCCATAAGTGCAATACCTAACGGAATGTTAGCGCCGGAGAACGCAAGAATAGCACCTAGAGCAAGCAATGCACCGCTCAGATATACGGTTAGCTCGTCAATTTTATCCTTGTATTCGTCTGTGTCAAAAGTGGAGAAGTTAGGTTCTATACCACCGCCAACACCGCCGGGACCTCCAATACCACCCGATCCTTCATAGCCAATCCTGTTGATTTGTCAAATCCTGCAAGGTCTTTCTGAGCATCTTTTGCGGCACTTCCAAGCTCCTCAACTGCTTTCGTTTCGTCTCGCAATGCTTTTGCCCTATCAGCACTTTGCTTCATGGATTTTCCGGTAAGTATGGAAAGCACATTTGCAACGACGCTGACAACCGCTGTAAGGACTCTTAGTACAGCAACTGCGGCAGGAAGTATAAGTTCATAAAGAGGCTGAAACGCCGTCAAAAGAGCGCCCTTTAACTGTGCAAGATGACTGCGGTACTCATCATTGGTATTGAGCAGTTTCCCCATATACTGCACGGCTTGATGCAGGCCCCTATAAATAAGTGAGAAAACGAGTGCAGAACTTGCAATACCCATAAGTCTCTTTCCAAAATGGTGTACAGACTTGCTCACTTTATCAAAAGCGCCGGACATATCCACGCCGCCCTTTGAGAGTTGCGCCTGTAACTGCCCTGCCTTTTCTTTGTTTGCAGATAAGGTAGCTGTAGCCGCTTTAATCTTTGCATTGTATCCGTCAATTCTGTCGTTTACGGAGTCCCATTTTTTCTGCAAGCGTGTGACTTCGGATTCCTGAGTTTTCAGCTCAGCGTCAACAGTTTTCTTTCTGGATGCTGCTTCAATAAACCTTGCCGGGTCTGATCCTGGTTGCATATCCAAATTGATTGACTTTTGCTCAACAGCGAGCGCATGGGCCTTAGCTTTCGCTTCGTCCAGTGCAATGACTAGTTCTTCTGATTGTTTTGTGAGGGGAAGCTTTGCGGATTCAGATTTTGATATAGTCTTTTCTGCCTGGTCAATCTTCTTTTGCGTGTCTCTCATGTCTTTCTCTACCTGAGAATTATCAATTCTAGTAGAAAAGACGATTTTACCATCAGCCATTTAGCCACCCCATTTCGCCAATTCTTTAAGTTCTTCGCTTGTAAACCTTGCTTTCATGTCTACAAGGGAGCGGTTCTGCCTATACCATTCTGCATCAGATTTATCTAGAGGCTTTCCCCTGCGCAGTGCATCCCGGATGTGGACTACCTGTGCAAAGGTGCAATCATCGCCGATTTCCATATAAGCGGAAAGGAATGTCCACCAGTGCAAGTATTCGACCGCTCTGGCCTCGTGCCCAAGTACCCGATTTACCGGTGCAATTACAAGAGGGAAATCCTTTTCCCAATCCATAAGCGCCGGGCGGGACTCTTCTGGGTGGTCTTCCTTACCGCCATTGAGAAACCAAAAGCACTTCTCTAGTGCCTCTTGATATCTTTCCTGCGGGATATCCTTAAAGTCTGGGTAAAGAATCAGGAGCGCAAGAACCCCACGCTCCTGATTCTTTAGCTCTGCATCATTAAGGACAGCCATAACCTCCAAAACATCTCGGAAATCAGAGCGGATACCATATTCAGTTCCTCCAATTTTCAGAGATTTAGGCAGTCCGTATTCCATTACTGCCTCACATATTTCTGATACTTTTTCATCAAAGCATCAAATCTGGGGCTTGCCGTTACCTGCTGTTCCTCCATGGACTTATCCACTTCATCAATAACAGCAAGCAGGAAGTTTGCCCATACGGGCAGGCCGTCAGCCACAGCATACAGGCCAGTGTTAGGGAAGATCAACTTTGCAGTACCTTCTCCGAAGACTTCCTCGATATAGCCCCGCATTTCTGCCTCTTTTGCCTTGATAGCTTCAAAGAGCTTCACACCGTCGTTTTTCAGTTCCTCGTTCTCAACTTCTCCGTCTTCCTGCCGCTTTCCCAGCTTATCAAAGCACTTGTAGAGCCGTTCTGCGAACTTGGTATCGCAGGGGTTAAAGTGAATCACGCCGCCCTCAACCTCGTATTCACGAACGCCAGTGGAATAACTTAATTTCATACAGAATCACTCCTTAAACAGCCGGGGAGAATGTAACGGTTCCATTGGATACTGCCGCAGTGCCAACGGTTCGCTTACCACCGTAGGTAACAGTTGTGCTCATGCCAATGTTTGCACCACCAGCACCACCAAGGCTTGTCACCTCAACAGCGCACGCCTCATAACGCTCTGCAAATACAGCGGTATCCGCAGTGCCAGCATATTCATGGACGATGAGCATATCTTGAGAGGCTAACTTCTGCGCATCGTGGTCACGAATTGCACGGTTCCAGATATACGCCTGTGCCTTGTCTCCGTTTGCCAGAGGCCACGGTTCGAAGTTCTGGGTTGTAATAGGGTCTTTCATAGTGGAATATGTGTTGTCCAGAATGTCCTTCTTAGATTCTCTCTGCCAGTCCATGGACATGGAAGAATCTTCAACACGGACTCCGAGAGGCTGCCAGTCAGGACTTGCATTTTCTCCAATATTGATAAGCGCAATCAGCTTTGATCTGGCAATGTTTGCATTTTCGGTTGTGTTAAATGTCAAATCTGCTGCCATATATTATCACCTCGTATAATTTTTCTTAAATTGCACAGTTAGTTGTACCATGTACATAGCTGTGCCTTCGTCTGTCGCTTCGTAAAGTGTACCGTTTTGGGCTGTAATGGTTTCGCTCCACGATTCGTCTCCGAAAGTCGGCGCTTTTCCTGTTGCGGACTGTGCCTGAACCCATTTCTGGAAGTCAAAGACCCATTCTGCATTGGATTCTGCGCCCTCTTCGTCCCCGGGAGCTTTTGCAAATGTGTAGTACAAGCCGAAATTGTACTGATTTACAACAGTAACATTGCCCATGATATCAGAAGCCCTGTTCACCTCGACGATACCATTAGGGAACAGACCGCCATTGTTTGGAATTTGGTCAGTCCAGTCAATGGAAAATCGGCTTAAAAGCTCTTGCTTCGGGTAAGTAGCAAGCCACGCTTTGACTTTATCGAGGTCTGTTTGCATACTTTGTTACCTCCTTTGAAATTTGCCCAGACTCAGCCGCCATCATTCGTTTATCCCAAAACGGGCCAGCGTGTGGATTGAATGTTTTTGTGTAATTGAGCGGTATATTCGTAGGCTTCAATGTGGAGCCTTTGGGGAATCTGTACCCAACATTGGGAATGTTTGCAGGGCCTTTCCCTGTCTTTGCATTGACCATCTTAACGCCATAGTACATCATCATCGCTTGCGGTGCTACAACTTCTATCTGGTCAGGTGCCACAATGCGTTTTTGCTTTGTTTCTAGCGTGCCGGTTAAATGGGGCATATATTTTCCTATTCTTCTGTCTACAGTAGCCGTAAGGAACCTCTGCACATCGCCATTTGCATCAATACCGTGTACTTTCAGGATCGTGTTTATTCGGTTGAATTTTATTTCGACTTCCATTCAACCACCCGCCTCGATGTGAACAAGTTTACCGTCCCAGAATTTAGGATCGACAGACTTCACAACAACAAGGTCCGGAACATTCACGGGGATAAACTGTGCCCAGTTTGTAACATCAGGGCCTACACCACGAAATACTTTATCACCCACAAACACCGTCTGTTCATTGCATGGGAGTACGAGCAGAAATGAATTGACTTCCGAACTGCCCGTTTTGTCCACATTCTGGTTTTTCCTAAACTCCAAAAAAGCGCGATTGTGGATAGTCTTTGTAATTTCTTTCGTTGCTTTATCCTGATGGTAAACTGTAACGGTCTGGCTGCAAAGTCCGTAATTAACCGGGTTATTCCTAACCAAAATAGGCATCACCCCACCCCCCGATAAATATCAAGGTAAGTCTGCGCCGCATTGTACATTGCTTTGCTCTGTGCTTTTGGGGAGACATCCACTTGAGACGTACCACCATAGGACACAGAGACAGAGCCAATAGAAGCAGAGGACACAGCGCCGCCAGAGCCGTTCTGGGTAGCTGTATAAAATGCCAAGGTATCAGCCATGGCACAAACAGCCATATTCTCGGAATCAGTCTCCGGGACATTTACGGTATAAATACGTTTATAGTACGCTAACTTTGCCCGTGCCTGTGATTCAAAGACGAACCATTCCTCTGCAGTAATAGATGTACCGTGATAAGTGTCCGTATAAAAGCTATAATCTACCATGGCTGATTACCTCCTTCCTTCTCAGTCCTGGACTTCGGAGGTAAAGGCTGTTTCCAACTGAGCCTTTAATGCCTTATTCTCCTTTTTCAGTTCCTTGTTTTCTTCCTTGAGCTTGTCCATCTCAGTTTTCTTGGAGTTCAGGATCTTACCGGTTTTGGAATCGACTTCTTCAAACCCCTGAAGCATCAGGGCATCCAGCGCATCATCTTCCACAGTGAGTTCCACATTTGCTCTGCGTACAATCTTCATAGATATTACCTCCTTAGGCCTCAACGTTGAACATGAGGGCATTCTTGCGGTTCTTCAACAGGAATACGTCATCATAGGATTCCTCAAAGTACACATATTTGCCCTCAGTAGTTGCGCTGGGCGCATCCAGCTGAGCAAATGTGTATTTCTCAGGAGTAATGACAGCAGTGGGATGGGCCATCATAATGTTGATTTGCTTTGGAGACACACCGGGTTTCCATCCTTCAGAAAAGTCATAGATTGTCTTCATCAGAGCAGAAGGCACAGACTCGATTTTGACTTCATCCAAAGCCTCAACAGCACGGCGAACAGATGCATCGCCGTTGGGCAGAAACCGCTGCATATCTTTGGCGTTTTTCAGAATCTTCTTGATGTGGGGGGTCAGATAGAGCATAAGGCCGGTGATGGGTACATTGGCCTCCTCCGCCATCTCAAAATAGCCATCCAAAATGTTCAGGATATTGGTTTCATTGATGACCTCGGTGTCCTTGGTACCGCCGGCAGTTTCCCAATCTGCAAACAGTTTGGAAACCATATAGCAATCCATTTCAGGGAATTTCTGCTCCTGGTTGAATACTCGGGTAATGTTGGCAATAGATGCCGCCTGATTGGTTTCGTCAATATCCATAGGATGAACCAGGGTGGACCATTTTCGGTGATTCCGTAGAGTCAGAGGAGTCCATGCATTGTCAAAGTTTCGCTTGGCAACGGTGATGGAATCACGACTTCCATTCACTCGTCCCTTGGTAGTCACAGTGGGAACCTTGATAGTTTGGGCTCCGTCCCACTTGAAGCGGGTATCGTTGGGGGTAGATCTCAGTGCAGCAAAGTGCAGTACATAGGGATAAGCCTGTGCCAACTCTGCCTGATAGCTTTCTGCATAGTTAATTACAGCCATATTTCAAATCTCCTTTTTATTTCATTTCGTGGGGTCGGATACCGGCGAAGCCGAAGTTAAACACTTCCTTTTCACTACCGGTATTATTTCCACCACCGGTGCCGCCGGCGAAGGGGGGCGGGTTCTGTGTCTCGCCGAAGAGGTAATCATTGTCTTTCTTGCAGGCCTCCAAAGCAGCCTTGATGTCAGCGGTCTGGTTCTTGGAGGCCTTCAGCGCATCCAGATCCAGCAGAGCCTTGATAGCCTTGGGGTTCTTGCCGTAGGCCGCCCGAATTGCATCCTCAAGTGAGGAATTGAATGACATATCTGCCAGTTCCTGAGCGTGCTTGGTCTGCTCAGCCTCCAGGTCACCGGTCAACTTACTGATCTGTCCCTGAAGGTCCTTGACATCCACGCCCTCAAATGCTTTCAGGCCGTCCTGAGCAGTCTTGAGGCTTGCCTGTGCCTGCTCCAGTTTTGTAGCCTGCTTCTGGTAATCGGCGATGGTCTTGTAGTTTTCCTGAAAGTCTTTGTTAAAAGCTTCCAGCTGATCCTGAGGGATAGTGATATTCAACCCAGACAGGATTTCAATAATGTTTTTCATGTTTGCTCCTCCTAAAATGATATTTACCCCGGGATTTCTCCGGCATGGATTGCCCTCTGATAAACGACAGAGGCGGCGTGTGGGTATGAAAAAGCAGCTGTTGCAAAAACGCAACAACTGCTGAATCAATGGATTGTGGAAAAATCTGTTGAAAGTGTTAATAACTAAACAACTGTTCGATAATATAGAATAGATGAACAAATAGGTATGAAAAAACCACCTCCCGAAATCGGTTGGTGGTTTAATCAAATATTGGCTGATATTTCTTACTTAACATTTCGTGCACATCTCTTACTTCCTGGGGAGCATCAGATCGGAGAACAATGTTTCCTTTTTTATCGCAAGTATACCACTTTTCTATAGATCTGCTCAATTCCAGGTCTTTATCCGACATCATGCGCATCATGGAACATTTCACCAACCTTCCTTACTAAAATAGGGTCCTTAATAATTCCCTTGTCATTTGCAAGCATAACTTCAGCAATTAGTTCATTCAGCGAGTTATATCTCACAAATGCAACAGAGGCATTTTCACTGACATACTTTGTAATGTAGTTTCTTTCATTGAGCCATTGTGTAACAACATATTTCCTGAGATCTGCCTCTATTTCTTGTTTTACTGTAGCACGATCCTTATGGGAAGTCAACAGCCTCCTGTCAATTAAATCGTGATGTTCCTTATGGTGCATCTCATGTCGCAAAGTATCTTCTGCATTTTCAGCCACAAAGTATCCATTGGCAACATCAGATTTTATAAATTCAGGATTGGTCAGCCGCTCGTCCACATATAGTCTATTATGCTCATGATCATATGCAGCGGGGCCATAGATGTCATTTGTAACCACGATTTCATCAACTGTCGTTAGCTGAGGGATATTTTCTTTTTCCTTCTCTATAAAATCAATGGTTGCCCTTGCATCTTTGCTATATGTCTGTGAGAAGAAACCAGGATGTCCATCAACTTCATAACCCCTTGCCATTCCCACCTTTCCGTTTCCTTTCTTTATATTGAAGTTCTGCGGCTTCCCCATGAAGTCCAGGGAACTGCCGGGTGCTGGTTTACTCTTTCCCAGATGTCTGTTCACATGGGTTCTCTCAATCTGAGTTCTGAGCCCTGCCTGATTAGAAAAACGGCTGTACTCCTGAGACAGCACCTGCATCCGACTCTGAAGCTGAGGAAGATTGGGATCACCAGTAGCCTCCGCCACGATGATCTCTTTCTTCTTGGCTCTCATAGCCCGCTCAATGGTCCGCTGCTTCTGTGTGGCCTCATACCCGGTATAGTGCCGGTCATCGATATCCACGCCCTTCTGGTTCTCCTCCCGGAAAGATCTCAGCTCCTGCTCGGTGTACTGCGGGCGGGAAATGCCCAGGATAATGGGATGGGCTGCATGGCCGCAGTTAAGTGTTCCGATTCGGCGCTTTAAGGAATTGTTGAGCTTCTGAAACTCTGCATCGGAATACTGCCTCCCCTGATATGGCTCATGGTCTGGGGCTGAGCAGCCGTGTGCGCTGATTTCCCAGCCATTGCAACCGCATTCATCATGTACACTTTGGGAAATTTTCTCCTGCATCAACCCCATGCCTCCCATGATAGAACGCCGGGTAGCAGCTTCTAGAGTGGTGTGGATGCCGGACTCATAATCGATGTACTGAATTCCCTTTTTGGCAAGTCCCCTGGTTGCCTCACGGACCGCCGATTGGAAATCCTGGGCACCCGTTGAAACCTTCATAAAGGCATTATCGCAGGCCTGCTCATAGGCCTCTGTAAGAGGCAGACAAACCTTGCCCTTGGCATCTAGGCAGAAGCCCATAGTTTGGGAGATGTTGGTCAGGTCATCCCTCGCCAGATCTACCGCCGCAGAAACAATATCCTGCATGACCTTGGACTCAGAAAAGGGTACAGCAGAAGTGGAAGGCAACGCTGCGAGATCGTATGTATAGCCATCCTCACCAGCCTTCATGATTAACTGTTCCAATTTTTCTTCGGATAGCCTCAGCAGCCGGGCAACTTCCCTTTTTATTTCTTTCTGAGACTTACCCATGTTCTGCAACCGCCATACCTGATATTGGGCCGTGGCAGTCATGGATCCTGCTTCCGTGATCCTTGAAGCGATTTCCCGGATTAAGAAGTCCTGCACCGGATCCAGAAGTTTCTGTGCCTGATGCCCCAGCACTTCAATCTGATCTGCGGTGAGCATCAGTCAACCAACTCCTCAATTTCCGGCATCCAAGTCTTTCGGACTGCTTCTTCCTGTTCCGGGGTATCAGTAGGCATACCGTGTTTCCATCCCACAGCCTTGGTAGCTCGCATCATGCCTCGGGCCACCTGATCCTTCATATCTTCCCAGGTTGCCTCCTCATCATAGAGAATGCCGTTACCCCAGTTCAAATGAACGTCATCCAGTTTCACCTCATGGGCACCAGGGATGTGGTATAACTGACCAAGGGTCGCACAAAGCTGAAGAAGTTCTCCGAAAGTTTCCTCCCATGCTTCCTGCATATCCTGAATGGTAAGCGCATAGTCACCTTTGGAGTCGGTAATTTCTGTGGCAGTCTTCTGCTGTTCCTGTACATCTGCCAGCAGGCCACGCTGGAGGCCGATGATAGATTCACAGTTCCGCAGATATTCCGTCTTTCTCTCCTGAAATGATTGGTTTCTCAGCTCTGGGGAGAAAATCGTAATACCGGTATCCTCGCCGCCTTCCAGAGCTACAAACACATTATCCTGTAGCTTCTTCCGGTTCTTATACCGGAAATTGTCTAGAGCCTCATTCACACTGGTAGGTCGAACAGGCTCAAGCATAGAAGAGTCCGCAATAATCCGGGACTCACCACGGTCAAACTCGCCGTTCAGTTGGGCCTCGTTGTGGTTGATGTTATGGATTAGGCCGGTAGCTGCTGCATAAATGGAGCAGGGATCATCGGAACCATCCACACAGTTTTCGATAGGTACCACCAGTGGGATCATGCCGATGTTACCGATAGGGGTCTGATAGATGTACTCTGGCTGTAGCTTCTTGTACTTGAAAAGAGTGTCTAAAGGAACCATGTTGCCCAGCTGGTCTTTCTGTCGTGAGCGGTACAGTTTGCTGATAATCCGCAGATAACCGTTACCATCTACCGTTCGGCGCTCCAGAAGAGTGTAATACCACATACCCTCTGTCATCTGCTCCCAGGTGCCTACATCAGTGACGGTGTCATCATCCTTGCCGAAAATCAGCACATTAGACCGGGGAACAACCGTAAAATTAAATCCAGTGTACTTGGAGCCAGCGGCCTTTGGGATAGGCTTGATCCAGGCGATCCCGCCCATCAGCGCCTTTTGCATGGCAGATTTGCGCTTTCTCTTCCCCTTCTTGCCATTTCCACCCAGAGCCTCTGCAATAGTCTTTACAAATGCATCCTTGGTTTCCACTGCATATTCGCTGAAGGTTGTTTTCGTCAGTTTGTGGACGATAGTATAGGCAATCCGCTGGCAGGGATCTTCCTTCTCCGTCTTCTCCTTATTGTAGTACAGGCTGTTCCACTCGTTGATAGCCGCTTCCATGCTTTGGGATGTAATGTCCTTGACACCAAAGGCCTCTTCATACTGTGGTTTAAGACTATTCACTTTTTCACCTCTCCCACTTGAACCTGGATCTTACGGAGACTCCGCATACCGTACTCCAAGCCGTCAATATAGCATTGCAGCCGCTCAACCTCTCGCTGGAGGCTGGCGTTTTCCTTTCTCTCCGCCTGCAGGTCTGCCAGCAGGCTTTCTTTCAGGGCCACAGACAAAAAGGAGTAGGCCCACATCTTCATTTTTTTAAGCATGATTGAACCTCTTCCGCCACACCTGCTCCAGGGCGTACCGTGTAGCATCAATGGTGTGGTTATTCGCATCGGGATAGCCAGAGATCACATTGCCCTGCTTATCCCTTTCGTATTCGTACTGAGAAAATTCCCTCCACGCGTTGGGGCAGCGCCGGGGATCAATGATGATCCGCTTGCCGGCCAGCCATTTCATGGAATAGTCTACAGAGCCGGGCCCCTTCTTGGCATTCCGGGCAGGAATACCCATATCCCGGTAGTCCTGGGTGGACTTGTGCTCAGCTGAATCACAGGTCACATCAAAATCCAGATATTTGTGGTCAATGATCCACTGCCCCGTCTGGGAGTTTTTCTGCTTATTTACATAGTTCTCATCGATGAAAATAATCTCTTCCCGATTTGGATCATAGTTGACACGGACAAAGGCATAAGGATCCGGATACCAGCCCCAGTCAGTTCCCTGATAGATCTGGCACAGCTGCTGGATCTCTGTGTCTGTAATTTCCTTGGCTTCCAGAAACTCAAAGACGTTGCCACCGGCACCATTGGGAACGCCCAGATATTCATGCTCATACGCCTCCGGATTGACTTTCTTCAGATGTTCAGCATCTTCCAGGAACTTAGTACCCAACCATTCTGGCGGGGCATCCAGGTATGTGGAGTGATTCACTATCCGCTTGGGGTTCGGAATCAGTAGCTCCTGGTTGACCCAGTTGTCTTTTGACTTTGGAGGGTTATAAGAGCTAAAATCAAAGGAAATCTGTCCACCACGGAGCACAGACTGGTTCACGGACCGTTCCTGCTCTGGTCCCTTCATTTGATCCTTTTCTTCCTTCCACAGGAAACCGATATATCCAAACTCAGGAGCAATAGACTTCAGTTTTGTTTCATCATCTAATCCGCTGAAATAGATTTTCTGACCTGTAGGGAGATAGGTGATCTCTAGCGGGGAGATTAGGCACTTGAACTCGTCCTCCAGGCCCAGAACCTTGATGGCCCATTTCATTTTGGCATAGACGGATCGCTTCAGGGTGGCGGCAACCTGTCTAGTGATCACTGCGTGAATATCCGGATAATTCTTGATGACCCAGATGCAGATGATGGCAATAATAGAGGATTTCAAAGAGCCTCTGCCGCCCTCTAATACATAGGCCACATTAGGCTTGATGTCCCGGATTAGATCTATAAAAGCTCTGCCGACAACCTTTGCAGGAATGTCGTAGGGTCTCTGCTCTCCGGCTTCTTCCTTTTCTTCCCCGATGATGTCCACTAGGACTCTGGCAGCCTTGGCATCACCCTCTGAAGCTGCTCTGGCCAGACCAGCCACCATCAGCATCTGCCGATCAATATCTTCCGGCTCGATTCCTTCTAGCGCCAGCTGGTTCCATTGTTTTACATCGGTTACCTCTGCCCCCAGGTAGATGTCTACAGCGTCCCGAAGCTTCTTCTTGCGGCGCCGGGCAGCGCCTGAAGCAACGCCGCCTTTTCGGCTATCTGCACTGTGCTGCTCACGACTTCTTCTCGAATTAACTTCTTCAATAGGCATGAGGTTTTTCTCATTAGCCACTCGTCACCACCTCTCTTTTGGGCATGTTCTTCAGTAATGGCGGAACAGGTTGGACTCGAACCAACACACCAGAATCCACCGGTGAACTGATTAGCAATCAGCTGCAGTACCTGTTATGCTTACTGTTCCATATTTACTGCAATATAAAAAGAGACCTGGGATTTCTCCCAAGTCTCTTGCCGTTGCTCCGATGGTTATATGCTACCATATCAGTGTGCTTACATTCAATGAGTTTTGCTATCAAATACTTTCAAAAACAATTTATAAACTAATTACCAAACATATTATACTTATGTATAGTTTTTGATATTCTCTCATATATTTATTGGTTTTGGGGTACTGCTCTTACTCTACACCGGATTGATGGCACAACAATAAAACCAGCGTGGTTTGTACTGTATTTTTTCTCGCTTGTTTCTTCAAAACTTGTAATATATCCAATCTGGGAAAGGTATTCTGCAAGTTGTAGATTCTGATCAGTTTTATCCAAGAAAACACTGTGACGCCGAGTTCTGTCCGAAAATTCTTGATATGGTTTGCTTAGTTCCGCAAAGTATCTTTCTAGGTCTGTGTCATCTAATATACAAAGATGGTTAAATAACAGCAACTGCTTTCCATCGACACTTAGGATATTCCATGCCGCATCAAATATATTTTTCCCTATGGAGATATTCTGTGTACAAAGCTGTTTGGCAATGGTCGTTGACATTAAATCGCATCCATATCTTTCTATAGCTTTCTGCTTTATTTCCATATCAACTTTTTCACTGCAGATAAGCGCTTCCAAGACGGGCAGAGTAATAGATATCTCTTCCATTTCTTCCGCAAAACTCGATTGATTTTGCAAGATAAAACTAACACAGAATTCCGGATAAGCTTGTGCTAGCTCATCGTATTTTTCTGCCGAGAATTCAAAGAAATGCTGGTCTATCAGAATAGCAACATTGGAGCTGCAAATAACCTTTAAAGGAATATTAAACTCTTTTATAGCAATCACTGGAAGTATTTTTTCAAAGAAAACAGGAGGAATGTTAGCTTCAATTACCGCATGTTTAAATTCATTTGTTAGGCATTCACTATTTCTTTTTATAAGAATGTCAATATGTTCTGAAATATATTCTACCAAGGTATCCGTTAGCTTAAAATTATTCCAGTAAATATTGATGTTTTCCCAAGAAATTTCTATTTTGTTATAAACAAGTAACGCATTCCAGATTTTTTGAATTTTGTTAGCGTCCGAAGGAATAAGCTCACCGCAGCACAACGAAATATTGCTTAAAGAGCAGTTTTCAACTTGTATGATCCGCACGCAACGTTCCACACTATCTAAACTGCGTTTTACAAGGTCTATAATTTGCGTAATGTTATCATTCTGTTTTCTGCCAGAAAGAACAATATTATCGACATACACGTCCCAATTGTTGTGAACATAATCTATCAGAGGGTCATAACCTAAGGAAATAATCGTAGAATAGTTCTTTGAGTAAAGTTGGCCACATCGCGCTGCATCCTTATATTCAACAACTCTTTGTATCATGAGTGGATTTAACTGGTACATACAGGAATCAAAAATTAAACCCAGAATATCACGATTAACACCCTTAATCCGTAAGTTTGTAAATACTAGATTTAGATTAGGGATAATCTGAACCATACGTTCAGGATTAACCTTAGAAAGTCGCTGCAGAATATCTTCATGTTCTAAAAAGAATTTAGAAACAGAGCCACAATAATTCATTTGCTCGATAGAAGTTACATCGGAATATGAGCATATCTGCAATAGATAATAGATTTTTCTATCATATGCAGGAGTTCTTTTATCTAGCACAAATTCAGGCATTCCTGATTGGATGGCATTTAAAATGGAATTTTTATCTAACGATTTTGCAAATCTTTCGTAAACTCTATTTCATTCCTGAATCTTTGATCTCGTGTGTTTTGCATACCTTGAGTCCAACCGCATTCAATAAATGACTGAGACTAATAATACGATGGCAATAATAATCAACCCTGCACAGAGCCCGATTAAAATTGCAAAAATAACTACTCATGCGACTTCACTATCAGATCAAAACAAATTATTTTGACGTGCAAAATCATTAAAAGCTGCAGCAGTATAACCAACTCCTAATAGAATGGCTAGCAAACCACCTACCCCAATTAAAAACAAAATAGCGAAAGCGAACCATAAAGCATTGGTTCTTCTAGTAAACATTTTTAAGATTTGAGAATCATATTTAGAGATATATTGATTTTTAGCTTTGGCATTACCACCCTTAGAATTTACATCAGATTGATAATATACTCTTCCAAAGTAATCAAAAAGACTATCCACAATTCCTTGTTCAGTGTTTTCCTGATATTCTGTTACCACGTCATAATTCTTTGGTAAACTAAATTTTTCAACTGGTTTTGCTTGAGTTTGATTTTGGTTTGTTTCTGTACTAGCCATAGGTTTAATACCTCTAAAATATCATTATATATTATAACTTTAATTTTTTAAAAGTTT
>RCNI01003072.1_pt1 | contig 14820 bp, 13 predicted proteins | sample 2041151 | NCBI WGS metagenome assembly RCNI01 (sample SAMN09708214, study PRJNA481090) | feces metagenome | isolation source: feces | place: Antarctica: Albino Rookery | reverse complement strand
ACTTACGAGTTAAAATAATTTGGATGTTTCTAATAGATTATAAAGAAAGTGGAGTGTGTCAGATTTGCCACACTCCACTTTTCTTTTGGATATTTCAAGAAAACTTCCTTATGGGGCGTACCCATTTGTGTCTGCGGACTTTTTGTCTTTCAATGCCCCTCAGCTGAGGCGGTTTTCGTAGACGGGTACATCGCCGATGTCGCCCACCTCGAAGTACACATCCAGCATGGAGCGGGCGATGGTAGCCAGGGTGTTGCCGTGACCGCCCTTTTCCACGTACAGGGCAATGGCGATCTGGGGATCGTCCAGGGGGGCGTAGCAGACGAAGGCACCGTTGTCGGATGCGCCTCGAATATCGGTTTCGGCGGTACCGGTTTTGCCGGCAACCGCAATGGGATAGCCCTGGAAGGCCTTATGTGCGGTACCCCATTCGGTACTGGTAACCAGGTGCATACCCTCGGAGTACACGCTGTAGGTGGCATCGGAGATATCCATCTGATTGAGGATCTGCACTTCGCTTTCCGCCAGCAGTGTCCTGTAGTCGGAGGATACCACCCGGCTTAGGAAGGTGGCTTTGTAGCGGGTACCCTGGTTTGCCAGGGTGGAGGCGTACACGCACAGCTGCATGGGGGTGAACCGGTTTTCGGACTGGCCGATGGCGGTCAGGATATTATCGCCGCCGTACCACCGGGCATCGTCACCGGTGTGCTGCTTGGCCTTGGTCTCCGGGTTGGAGCGGTGGCCCAGGTACTCCGGCAGTTCGATGCCGGAGGGCTCGCCCAGACCCAGATCCTTGGCGGTCTCATCGATCACCTTAATGTCCAGCTGGTCGCCCAGCTCATAGAAGAAGTAGTTACAGGAGCGCTCCAGGGCGTGAGCCGCATCCAGATCTCCATGGGTGATACCGGCGCTGCTGTAGAGCAGACACTTGGGGGAGAAGCCCTCGTACTTGTCAAACTCGCCCTTGTCGTAGATGGTGGTGGTGCCGTCGATGATACCGGCCTCCATGGCCGCAACCACCATGCTCATCTTGTAGGTGGAGCCGGGGGGATAGGTGGCCAGAAGCGCCCGGTTGTAGAAGGGCTTGTAGGGGTCTTTTTTCAGCTCCTCGTAGTCATCGAAGAGTGTGGCCGGATTGTAGCTGGGATAGCTGGCGCAGGCCAGCACCTGCCCGGTCTTTACGTCCATGGCCACAACTGCGCCGCCTTCGGCATCGGTGCCGTCGGGCTTGGTGCCGTCGGCCCGGTCGGGGGCGTTGCGCAGAGCCTCGATGACGGAGGCCATCTTGTCCTCCGCCGCCATCTGCAAATTGATGTCTATGGACACCTCCACGTTGGCACCGGCCTTGGGCTCTTTGATGTAGCGGGAGGAGACCAGCGTGCCGTCTGTGGTAACCACGTCTTCCCGCCAGCCGTCCACGCCGTGGAGGTACTCCTCATAGGCGGCCTCCAGGCCGTCCTGGCCTACCTCGGAGTCCATTTCGTAGCCGGGGACATCCTTGTAATGTTCCCACTGCTCGGCGTTCATGGCACCCACATAGCCCAGAATATGGGCGGCGTAGTTTGTGTTGTACTCCCGGACGGTGGAGGCTTCCACATTGACACCGGGGATATTCATTTCCACAATGGCAGACAGCGCCTCGTCACTGGTGTCGGATACCAGTACGTATTTGGAGAGACTGCCCACGCAGTTGCGCAGATCCATCTCATAGCGCAGGCCGATGACCTTGCGGGCCTCCTCATCGGTCCACTCTGGGGGGAGCTTGTAGCGGCTGCGCAGCTCTTTTACCAGCAGGGGGGCGGTGATGTCCGAGTCCAGCTTGGTTTTGTATTCCAGATAGGTCTGGAAATAGCCCTGCCATGCGCTGTTATACTTGTCAAGCGTATACACAAAGGGCCGCTCTGCGGAGATGGGGAAATGGTCTGTGTACTCGATGCCCTCCCGTTCGCAGACTTTGATCAGCTGGTACAGGTGGTCGTTTGTGCCCTTTGCGGACAGAAGTACGTAGTGGTTGATGGTTAAATCATAGCTGGCCCGGTTGCTGACCAGCAGGTTTCCGTTTCGATCCAGAATATCGCCTCTTGCGGCCTTGACCCGGGTGTGGGTCGTGAAGGTGGTGGCGTTATCTTTGCTGCCGCCGGTTTTAACGATCTGCTCGTTGTAGAGCTTTCCGCCGTAAAACACAAGGACCAGTGCAAACAGCAGCAGAAGGATACGGGCACGGTTACGGGTTATTCTTTCCATGTTTGACCTCCAATGGCCCCAATAGCAAGGCCTATGGGGTAAAGAACGGGGATGGCGATGATGGTAAGACCTGCGGTGATGAGAAAGCCCACAATACGCTGGGGATAGGTAAGACCCAGCGCAAGCCCTGCCACATAGGTGAGCAGCTCATACACAAGCACCGCAAGACTGGTGCACAGAACGGCTGAGCTGAAGCTCTTGCGCAGAAAAGCCTGCCGGAGAATGGAGATGAAAATGGCCACAGCCGTAATGAGAATCACAGAGAAAATGCCCGGGGCATTGCCGGAAAACAGATACAAAAGGGAGGACAGCAGGGCAAAAATGCTGCCGTTTTCCGTACCCTCGATCAGACAGAACAGAAAAACAGCACAGGGGATCAGCTCAGTGGTGGCGCCCAGCACCCGCACGCGGGACAAAAGCACGTCCTGCAATACGGAAAGCGCCAGCAGCACCAGCAGGTAAAGCGTCCATTTGAGCATGTTTCTCTGCTGCTTGTAGGTGGGCATCAGCTTGCTCACCCAGTTGGAATAGGGGCGGTCGGGTTTGAATTCGTGTTTTCTTCCCATGGCAATCACCCGGCGTTGTTGTATTCAGTGATGATAAACACCTGTTCCAGACTGCGAATATCCGCAGCAGGCTGCAAAAGCGCATATTTGGCAACACCGGTGCTGTCAACGCCCGCATCCACAATATATCCCACAATGAGGTTCCGGGGATAGATGGTAGAACCGGTGGTCACTACCTGGTCGTTGTTGCGGATGGTGGCGGAGCTGGGCAGGTAATTCATGCGGAGCATTCCGGACAGGCCGGAGGAGTAGCTGCCCTGTACCATGCCGTTGTAGCCGGAGGCGGCGATGGTGGAGCTGATTTCCAGAGAGGAGTCCAAAACGGATTTGACCACCGCATAGTTGGGGCCTACCTCGCTGATAACGCCTACCAGCTCTCCGTTGGCGGTGATGGCGCACATGCCCTCCTGAAGGCCTGCGTTGGTGCCCCGGTTGATGGTGAAGGTGTTGGACCACTCGGTGGAGCTGGAGCTGATGATATAGCTGTCCACCAGCTTGTAGTCCTCGTGGGAGTCGGTCAGCTCCAGCAGAGCCCGGAGACGCTCGTTCTCCCGGGCGATGGAATCCATTTGCAGAGCATCGGCCTTGATGCCGGACAGCTCCTCTTTCAGAGATTCGTTTTCCGCTACCAGAGTTTCGTACTCAAAAACATAGTTGTAAAGCTGCTGGGCCTTGTTGGTGAGACTGCTGACACCGGAGCGGATGGGGGTGAGCACACCCTGCACCAGCATGTCGGGCAGCTGCTGCCCGGTCAGATTGCTGGCAACAGCCAGAATCACCGCCAGCAGCACGGCGATCATCAGCACGACCCGAACCCGGGAAGAGAAAAAGTGTTTCATAGGCATTCCTCCATAAACTGGGGCAGAAGCTCCCGCAGGATCTGACCCAGACGGCAGACCGGCAGACCTACCACATTGTAGTAGTCGCCCACGATTTTTTCCGCAAACAGGGCGGCACCGCCCTGGATCCCGTAGCTTCCGGCCTTGTCCATAGGCTCTCCGGTGCGGATGTAGGCTCGGATCTCCCGGTCACTCAGCTCCCGGAAGTGGATGTCCGTGACCTCCGTGCAGACCCGGCTCTGATCCCGGTACAGCACAGTGAGGCCGGTCATAACCTGGTGATCTCTGCCGGACAGAAGCCGCAGCATCCGGTATGCGTCCTCCGCATCCCGGGGCTTGCCCAGAATTGTGCCGTCGCAGACCACAATGGTGTCTGCGGCAATGACCAGATCGTCGGGGCCGTGGGGGGCAGCGGCGGCCTTCAGACTGCTGACCCGGGCAACCTCCTGCCGGGGAGGCTTGGCGGCATCCATGGTCTCGTCGATGTCCGCAGCCCGAACGGTAAAGGGAATATGGTACAGACCCATCAGCTCTTTGCGCCGGGGGGACTGTGATGCTAAAATGATTTGCATTGTGTGTTGCTTCCTCTCGCAGGTATTACTCGACACCTCTTAAATAAAGACCTCTGGTGCAGGCACCGGGGTCAAAGGGGACAGGATTGTGGATGCAGGAGAGCACCTGATCCACCTCTCTGGGATTTTCGGTGGTGAAGTACAGCCGGGTAGCCCAAAGACCCAGACGGGCCAGGTCGCTCTGGCGGTCCAGCCAGTTGAGCTTTTTGCCGTTGAGCAGTACGCTGCGGCAGCTGGCCCCGTCCTTTATGACAGGGAATTCCGCACCGGTCTTGTCGGTGAGCTTGGTGGAGCCCAGGTGACAGGTACAGTTTCCGGTCTTTCCTTTAATAATACAGTTTTCCGTGACCATCAGCGGCATTCTGCCATAGATAATCAGCTCACAGGGGACGGCCTTGCTCACGTCCCGAATCTGGGGCAGGGTCATCTCAAAGCTGAGACAGCCGGAGCGCAGCTCCAGATCCCGTGCCACATGGAGGGCGCCGGAGCTGTAGAGATTCAGACCGAAATCGCCCCGCACCCGAAAGCCGCACTCTCTGACCGGGATCAGCTGACCCAGATTGCCCACAAGGGCCTCCCGGATACCCAGATGCCGCAGGGTGATGAGATCATTTTTAAGACCCGGCAGCTCTCCGTCGTGGAGGATCCGGGGCAGCACCACGCAGACCTTCACACGGGTCTGGAGCTTCTGGCAGAAGGCGTGATCCTCCGTTAAAATATGCAGAGGCACATACAGCACTTCCGGGTTCAGCTTCAGCAGTCTGCCGGTGATCTGCTCCCGGGTGGTCACCTGTACGGTGATTTCCGGCGGATTCCGGCTGCCTGCCACATGGGACAGCTTCTTGGGGCGCCCCAGCTTGGGGGTATCCCGGCGGGCCCGCTGGGCGGTGAGCAGATTGAGAGCATCCCGGCGCATGGCGTTGATGGAGGCGGCGGACAGGGTAAGTCCCGGGCCGATATCCGACTGCACCGACGTGCAGTAGTAGGGGGTGCCTCCCGTTTTGGACAGACGGGCTGCCAGGGCATCCTGGGTCAGCTCTGCCACACGGGCGCGTTCCGGCAGGGGGCCGTCCAGGGTGACCACCCGGCCGTCCGGGTCTTTCACGGTGAGGACGGCGCCGTTTACCTGGACAGAGGCGTGGATGGTGATGGGGACCAGACTGTTTTCCGTGGCCTCATAGCTCTGCCGGGCCTCCTTCATCCAGCTCTGACTTTCGGAGCGCTCCTCCCGGATGCCGAACATGTGGGCGCCGATATTTCCGGCGTAATAGCCGTCGGTAAAGCCCTGGCGGTTAAAGGCGGTCATGAGCTTGTCCATCATGGGCCGTGTCACATTGCCCCGGTCGATGGCCTCCCGGTAGACCTGGGTGACCGATGCCACGTACTCGGGGCGCTTCATGCGGCCCTCCAGCTTCAAAGAGGCCACACCCATGGCCTGGAGATCCTTTACATAGTGGACAAGGCAGTTGTCCTTCAGACTGAGGGGGTATTTATTCTGCCAGCGGTCATAGCCGTAGCTCTGGCGGCAGGGCTGGGCGCAGCGCCCCCGGTTTCCGGAGCGGCTGCCGATGGCGGCGGACAGATAGCACTGACCGGAGTAGCCCATGCACAGAGCGCCGTGACCGAAGACCTCGATTTCAATGGGGGATTTCTGGCAGATGTAGCGGATCTCCTCCCGGCTCAGCTCCCGGCTCAGCACCACCCGGCTCATGCCCCATGCGGCGCACATGAGCACCCCCGGAAGGGAGTGAATGGTCATCTGGGTGGAGCCGTGAATGGCGACCCCCGGGGCAATCTGCTTGCACAGGGACACAATGCCCAGATCCTGCACAATAAAAGCATCCACACCGCTGGAGGCGGCGTGACGAATGAGGGAGACGATATCCGCCGTCTCCTTATCAGATACCAGGGTGTTCAGCGTCAGATGGACGGCAACACCACGGACATGACAGTATTTAATTGCCTCGGTAAGTGTCTGAGGCGTAAAGTTTTTGGCGCCCTGACGGGCGTTGAATTGGCCGCAGCCCAAATATACGGCATTGGCGCCGTTTTGCACCGCAGCTCGCAGGGCTTCCATAGACCCTGCCGGCGCTAAAAGTTCCAACATAACATTCTTCTCCATATGGTATACTTAAACACATTATAGCATATATATCCCGGTGGTTCTACCCTATTCAGAATAAATTTACAGAAAAAGTTGCAAAGAAAAGGACACAGTTTTGACTGTGTCCTTTGGGTTATTCATTGAAAAAAAGCAGGGAAAACCAGGTGATGATATTGCTACCGTACTGAAATTCCAGTCCGTTTTCCTCCAGCACCGGGATGATATTGATGCCGTGGCTCTCTACGCATGGGTGCATCTGCTCCGGGAAGCGGCAGGGCTGTCCGTCCAGATAGGCGCACCGGGGGCAGAGGGTGCAGGCCTCCGTGGAGAGCACATAGGGGGTGACCCCCTGCTCCAGAAAAAAGTCCCGAACCTGGTTGGTGAGGGCCTCGTGCTCCGGTCGGGTGGCCAGAGTCTCGTCTATGTTGGCGATGTCCGCCACCTCGGCCACAGATCCGATCAGCAGGCAGTTTTGATAGCTGAGGCAACGCTGGCGGCAGGTCTCCACCGGCCCCACCCCGGGAGGGCAGGCCCAGGTCTTTCCGTACATGGGACATTCTGCCTTGCAGATATGGCGGATCCGGTCGGAAAACTCCAGACTGCTCGGCGCTACATAGGTATAGATATAAAGGGGCAGCTGGGAGAGGGCCTCTTCTAATTTTTCTCTGTCCATCAGCTCAGCTCCTCCATGATCCTCTGACAGCCCTCGCACACATCGGCCCAGGTCTGGGAAAAGTCACCGCTGTACCAGGGGTCTGCCACGTCCCGGGAGAGAAAGGGACGGAATTTTGTCTCCTCCGGGAACATCCGGTGCAGATACCGGGCGTTGGAGCTGTCCATATAGAAGATGTAGTCGAAGGCATCGCAGTCGGCCTGGGTGATCTGCCGTGCGGCGTGTCCGTAACAGTCAATGCCATGGCTGGCAAGCTCCCGGCGGGCAGGGGGGTAGACCGGATTTCCCAGCTCCTCCCGGCTCACGGCGGCGGATTCGATGTGCAGGGGCAGGCCTGCTTTTTTTGCCATATCCTTTAAAACAAACTCCGCCATGGGACTGCGGCAGATATTGCCATGGCAGATGAAAAGTACTTTTTTCATAGGTGCTATTTCCTTTGTAATGCTATAGATTTTCGCAGACAACAGGTAGATTATACCAGATTCCAGCCGGATTTTCCAGAACATTTTCCGCAAAAACCGGGGAATGCGGATGATTCTATATTTTTGCAGGGAAATCCGGTATCATAGCCTCTGAAATTTTTCAGAAAGACAGGTGCGTGTCATCCTGAGCGGAGCGAAGGATTTGGAAGGAAGATTCTTCGTCACTTTGTTCCTCAGAATGACAAAGGTGCTGTGCAGGAACGAACCCGGGCATTACCCGGGTTCGGAATGACAGGGATTACAGACAAAAATACAGCGCCGAAGGGATACGAAGGGATACTTCGGCGCTGCTTTTATTGCTAGGCGTTGGGGTTTTTCAGAATATTGTTGTTATAGAAATCGCTCTTCTTTTCCAGCTCCCGGTTGGCGTAGGCAAAGCCGTACTCCTCGAACAGGGTCTTTTCCCCGGAGAACAGGTCTGTGCCGATGCCCAGTCTGCTGCCGTCGTAGGTTACACCCATACTGGAGAGGATAGTGGGGAACATATCGAAGTTGGCGTACTGGCGGTTAAACAGGATCTCCTTATCCCGGGAGGCCACACCCGGATAGGGGTTCAGAATCACATTGTACTGGGAGCGGTGATAGGTGGGGTCAAACTTATAGAAGTGGAAGAAGTTGGTCTCCATGCTGAGGTGGTCACCGGTGATGACCACCGTGGTGTTTTCATAGAAGGGCTGAGCCTGGATCCACCGGACAAACTTGTCCACCTCCGCAGAGCTGTAGGCCACCACATTTGCGTACTGGTTTTCGTAGGGGGTGGGGGCGTATTTGCTCAGATAGCCGTTGGGACGGTGGGTGTCGGCGGTCTCCATGATGAAGTTGAAGGGCTTTCCGGTCTGGCTGAGCCGGGTCAGCTCGTCCTTGGCAAATTCAAAGAGCTTGTCGTCCTCATAGCCCCACCATACAGAGTAGTCGGGGGGGATCAGACCGTTTTTCTGGGCGTACTTGTGGTCCATGATCTTGTAGTCGCCATGGGACTTAAAGTAGTAGGTAAGGCCGCCGAAATCCGCATCGGCACCGAACATAAGGGTCTGCTCATAGCCCTCCTGGGCAAGGATCTCACCCAGAGTGTAGGCACCGGGCAGGAAGTTGCCCTCAGAGCCGTAGGCGTTGGGCTCCGTGGGAGCCTTCATGGGAAGACCTGTGGACATGTTGATCATGGAGGCAACAGACCAGGTTGTGCCCACGGCTGCCTGGGGGCCGCCGAACTTGTCATCCAGGTGGGAGAAGCTGTAGCCCTCCTCTGCAATGGCAGTCAGCTCCGGGATCAGGTTCATATCCATAAAGCCGCCCAGATCCTTGGACATATAGCTGTTTTCCATGGACTCCAGATAGATGTGGATCAGATTCCGCTTCTGCTCCGGGAACTGGAGGTTTGCATCTCTGGGGTCTACAAAATGGTCGTCGATCATCCGGGATTTTTCAAAATAGGCGTTGTACACCGCCATGATTTTAAAGCGGTAAATGCCGTAGCCGATGCCGCCGGCGAAGATACCCACTGCCAGCAGGATGCTCACGATCCGGTAGGCAAGGCGGTTAAAGACCGTCAGGGTCTTCTCCTTGTTTTTGTACACCAGAGGGTATTTCCCGAAGAGGAAAATGCCGCACAGGGTACCCAGAAGCAGGGTGAGGAACAATGGGCCTTCCAGCACATTGCTGTAGTCCACCATGTCACTGCCGGTGGTGGGGGAGAAGTAGGTGATGAGGATCTGGTCGGCAGGCAGGTCGCCGTACTCATTCTGCGCCCAGTTGGTGGCGAAGATGCACAGCAGACCCACGACAATCAGGATGAGGGCGATCACCTTGCAGGTGGTGGCAAGGGCGCTCTTCTTCTGCACCTGGGGGACAAAATGCCGCTCTGCAAAATTCCGCAGCAGAACCAGAAGGCTGCCCACCAGAAGGGCCAGAACAATATACATAAGATACTGGGAGAAGCCATAGCTTCCGGTTTTGAGAAAATGCTCATATCCCAGCACATATTTAAAAATGGCGATGGAGAACAGGGGTACGTAAAAGCCGTTTTTCACAAAGGTGCATAGGGGGTGCTTGTTTGTCCGATTCTTACCGAAGGCAAAATACTCTGCGGTACTGACCAGGACAGAGGCAAGGATGCCGATTAAGATCAACATGCAATCTTCCTTTCTTTTGGGTAAAGTGATAAAATCCGGGAATGCTCCGAGGCCATGGTGGGGACACTTCCCCTTATCATGGCCAATACTTTGTAATTCTATCACAAAATTGCCGCTATGGCTATGAATTATCTGTTACAGATCAAAGAAAAAGAGGCGTCACAAAACGCCTCTTTTTGCAGCTTATCAAAGAAGTATGTCATTCTGAGGGAACAAAGTGACCGAAGAATCTTAAAAGATCCTTCGCTGACGCTCAGGATGACAAAGGGCGCTCAGAATCGCATGGAAATTACCCTGTTTTTCCTGCGAGATGGAGCCCTGTGCTCACAGATGCATTGTGACATGTTTTTGACAGTTATAAAGAGGCGTTTTTACACGCCTCTTTTTGCGGTTTAAGCGGGGGTGTTTAGGGGGCTTTGCTGCCTCCGGGTTGCGTACTGGAGGAAAATCACCAGTGCCACCATGGCAATGCCCACGATGTCGGTCACAAGACCGGGGTAAATCAGAAGCAGGCCGCCTGCGGCGCTGAGAATGCGCTGATACCAGCTCATGGTGTGGACGATGTAGCCCTCCAGGGCAGCGGAGATGGCGAAGATACCTGCAAAGGAGGTGATGCAGATGAGCACCACTTCCCAGGGGGTGGTGTCGATAAACAGCATGGCGGGATTCAGAGCGAACACATAGGGGACGATAAAGGCGGCGATGGCCAGCTTTGTGGCGGTGAGGGCCGTCTTCATGGGGTTTGACTGGGCAATGGCGGCACCTGCGTAGGCGGCAAGCGCCACAGGGGGTGTGAGGTCAGCCACGATGCCGAAGTAGAACACGAAGAAATGGGCGGCTACCAGGGGGACACCCATCCGCACCAGAATGGGGGCGCAGGTGGCGGCCATAATGCAGTAGTTTGCGGTGGTGGGTACGCCCATGCCCAGAATGATGCAGCAGATCATGGTGAGAAACAGGGCTACGATCACCTGGTTACCTGCCAGTGCCACGATGCCGTTAATGAGGGTGTTGGCAAGGCCTGTCATGGTGATGGTGCCTGCGATGATGCCGGCAATGCCGCAGGCTGCGGCTACGGTAATCATGCCCCGGCCTCCGGCGGCCAGTGCATCCAGAAGCCAGCGGAAATTGGTGCGGTGGCCCTTGTCAAACAGGCTCACGGCAATGGCGGTCAAAATGGCGATGGCGGCGGCGTACTGAATGGAGGTGCGGCTTGTGCTCACCAGGAAAATCAGCACCGCCAGAGGCAGCAGCAGATACAGCTGCTTCAGAAGGGGCTTGAGCTTGGGCAGCTCCTCCCGGGAAAGACCCCGGAGCCCCAGCTTTTTGGCCTCCAGATGGACGGCGATAAAAATACCGGCAAAGTACAAAACCGCAGGTAAAATGGCCTTTACGGCGATTTCACTGTAGGGGATCTTTACATAATCTGCCATTAGGAAGGCGGCGGCACCCATAATGGGGGGCATGATCTGACCGCCTGTGGAGGCGGAGGCCTCTGCCGCAGCCGCAAATTCCGGCTTATAGCCGGTCTTTTTCATAAGGGGGATGGTGACAGAGCCGCTGCCCACGGTGTTTGCAACCGAGGAGCCGGACACCATGCCCTCCAGGGCGCTGGTCACCACGGCGACCTTGGCAGGACCGCCGGAGAAGCCGCCCACAAAGGCGTTGGAGATGTTAATGAAGAAGTCCGCAATGCCGGTGCGCTCCAGAAAAGCACCGAAAATAATAAATACCACAATGAATTTGGAGCATACATTGATGGGAGTGGACAAAATGCCCTCTTTTCCGTAGAACAGGTAGCGGACGGTATAGCTGACCTTGCCCCAGAAGGTGGGATTGGCAAGGCCCCAGATGAGGGCGTAAATGAGAAATCCGGCGGCAACAATTAAGATAGGCAGTCCCACGCTGCGGCGGCACACCTCTGCCAGAGCCAGAATGCCCACAATGCCGATGACGATCTGATAGACCTCGAATTTGCTGCCCTGCTGGATGATGTCCTTGGCGAAAACGGCGTAGTAGAGAAATGCGCCCACGCCCAGCACCATCATAAGGGCATCATACCAGGGCAGAGCGTTTACCTTCTGGTGGCCTTTTCGGGCGGGGAACACCAGAAAGCCCAGAAGCACGATGAAGGCAACGAAGGTGGTAAGGCGCAGCTCCTCCAGCCAGCTGGTAAACAGGGTCACGTAGATGCAGAACAGAGAGAATAGGGCCAGAATACAGTCCACAACCACCTTGGGCTTACCCTCCCAGATGCGGACATTGGACTCCTGGTCGTATTTTTTCATGACCGATTCCAGATCCGTTGGCTCCGGGATCTGGGAGGTTCGTTTTTGAAACAATGCCATGGATAGACCTCCTTAGGTGATAAAGTGCGCAAACGGCTGCGACGAGGGTTCGCCGCAGCCGGGATTCTGAATGAATTTACTCTACAGGAACCTGGACACCCTTTTCCGCAAAGTACTTGGCGGCACCTGCGTGGTAGGGGACGGTAATACCGCTGGTGGCATTTTCAATGCTGAGCTGAGCACCGTTGCCGTTTTCGGCGGCGATGGCCTCGGTGTTGTCGAAGATGGCCTTAGTGAGATTGTATACGGACTCCTCAGAGGCATCCTTGGAGACGATGAGGGTCGCTTTTACGGTGACGGTCTCCACATCCTGGGTCTGACCGGCGTAGCTGTCTGCCGGGATGGTGTATTTTGTATAGAAGGGGCAGCTGGACATGAGCTTCTGGGCAACCTCTCCGTCGATGGGTACCAGGAAGGCACTGTTGGTGGTGCAAAGCTCGGTAATGGCAGGGGTGGGAGCACCGGCGACGATGAAGGCCGCATCGATCTTGCCGTCCTTCAGAGAGTCGGCACTGTCGCTGAAGCTCTGGTACTGGGCCTTGATGTCCGTCTCGCTGAGGCCTGCGGCGGTCAGAATGTCGATGGCGTTAAAGTAAACGCCGGAACCGGGGGCGCCGATGGACACGGCCTTGCCCTTGAGGTCGGCTACAGTCTTGATCTCCGGATTCATGGTCACAAGCTGGACAGACTCGGCATAAAGCCCCGCAACTGTGCGGAAGGAGTCGGTCTTGCCCTCTTTTTCAAAGGAGCGGGAACCCTCCCAGGCATAGGACATCACATCGGACTGCACCGTACCCAGCTGGTAATCGCCGGCATCGATGCCCTGGATATTGGCCTTGGAGCCGTCGGTGGAAACCACGGTCACATCGATACCGCCGTTATTTTTAATGTACTGGCCCAGAACACCGCCGTAGCCGTAGTAGGTTCCGGTGGGACTTCCGGTGCCCATGGTCATCTTGCTGCCGCTGCTGCCGCCGCAGGCTGCCAGAGACAGCGCCAGTGTGAGGGTTACTACCGTAGATATGAGCTTTTTCATGTGAGTCCTCCTTGCCTTGGACTTGATCCAAAAAATGATAGTCTTGATTATACACCTCGAAATAATTTTTTGCAAGTGCGAAATTTCATTTTCACTCGCTAAAACCCGACACGTGCCGGGAAATCCAGGATCAAAATGAAGGATTTAATTCATTGTCATGCATTATTCTGTTTTTAGCCCATTGAGAAACCCCGGAAAGGGGGTGTTTTTGCAAGTCCGCATAGCAAAGACATTTGTTTTTGTGCTGATTTTTCCTATCCAAATAAAATACAGACGTTTCAGACTTTACATGAATTTTACATGGATTTTACCGGGGGGTGAGCTTTGCAGACCCCTGTCCGGTTGTTTTTCGCCTTGAAAATTGATACAATGGGGCGGAAACTAGAGGAGGTAAACTATGGAACTGTTGTATGAGAATATTTTGAATGTCCAGTGGCAGCAGGTCGTGATGTGGCTCATCGGCGCCATACTCATCTATCTGGCCATTGCCAAGGATATGGAGCCTACGCTGCTGCTGCCCATGGGATTTGGTGCGATTCTGGTGAATCTGCCCTTTTCCGGCGCTGTGGAGACGTTGCAGACCCTGTTTAATGCGGGTATCGCAAACGAGCTGTTTCCGCTGATCCTGTTTATCGGCATCGGCGCAATGATCGATTTCGGCCCCCTGCTGTCAAACCCCAAGCTGATGATCTTCGGTGCGGCGGCCCAGTTCGGCATTTTCTTCACCCTGTGCCTGGCTTCCGTATTTTTTGATATCAACGATGCGGCATCCATTGCCATCATCGGTGCGGCCGACGGCCCCACCTCCATCGTTGTGGCCCAGGCCCTCAAGTCTAACTATCTGGGCGCCATTATGGTGGCGGCCTATTCCTACATGGCACTGGTGCCCATTATTCAGCCCCCGGTGATCCGTCTGCTCACCACCAAAAAAGAGCGGATGATCCGCATGGACTATGTGCAAAAGAGCGTGTCCAAGACCACGAAGATCCTGTTCCCCATCATTATCACGGTGGTGGCAGGTCTGGTAGCGCCGGACTCTGTGGCGCTGATCGGATTTTTGATGTTCGGCAATCTGATTCGGGAGTGCGGCGTGCTCAATTCCCTGTCTGAGACTGCCCAAAAGGTGCTTGCAAACCTTATCACCATTTTCCTGGGTCTTACCATCTCCCTGCGGATGCAGGCGGCGGAATTCCTGGCACCTCAGACCCTGCTGATCCTGGGCCTGGGTCTGGTTGCGTTCATCTTCGACACCGCCGGCGGCGTGCTCTTTGCAAAGTTTATCAATCTCTTTGCGAAAAAGAAAATCAATCCCATGATCGGCGCAGCCGGTATTTCCGCCTTCCCCATGTCCGGCCGTGTGGTTCACAAGATGGGTCTGCAGGAGGATCCCCAGAACTTCCTGCTGATGCACTCCATCGGTGTCAATGTTTCCGGCCAGATCGCCTCGGTTATCGCAGGCGGCCTGATCCTGAATTTCTTCCTGTAAGAAAGGAGCGGCCATATGGAAGTAGAACTCATGAACTTTGTGGATAACCTCTATTACATGGGGGTCGGTATGCTGGGCATTTTTGCGGTGATCGGTATCATCATCGGCATCACCATGCTGCTAAACCGCTTTACAAAGGATAAAAACTAAAAAAGCTGCCCCGGGGGTCTTCCCCGGGGTATTTTTTGCGGGCATGGACCGCCCAAAAAGCGTGAGTGGGCGCTGTGCGTACTGTTACTGCTGAGCCCATCCGTCATTCTGAGGAGCGCAGTGACGAAGAATCTTTCTTTAAGGCGCTCAGGGTGACGGTGGAAAGATCCTTCGCTGTCGCTCAGGATGAC
>RCNI01001149.1_pt1 | contig 14825 bp, 15 predicted proteins | sample 2041151 | NCBI WGS metagenome assembly RCNI01 (sample SAMN09708214, study PRJNA481090) | feces metagenome | isolation source: feces | place: Antarctica: Albino Rookery | reverse complement strand
TGGATGGCAAGAATATTAGCGCCAGATTCAGAAATTGCATGAGAAAGTGTGGAAAGGATGAATGGTTGATCAGGAACCACGATATCCATATATACTTTTCTCCAGGACTGTACGAGACCATTATTGATGATATGTCCTAAACGATTAATGTCGATATTGCCTCCGCTAACGAGTAAGGTCACATTTTTATCTTTGATATGGTTTAATTTGCCACTGATAAGAGCAGCTGTAGGGCATGCCCCTGCACCTTCAACAACAGTTTTTACAGTCTCTAATAAAAAGAGGATAGCATGTGCTATTTCTGGTTCTGTAACAGTGACAATTTCATCAACGTAATCTTCTACAATTTTATAGGTAAGGTCGCCAGGAACACTTACGGCAATACCATCTGCAAGGCTTGCATGACATGGTACAGAAGTGAGTTCGTGATTTTTCACAGATTCTTTCATGGATGGCATGACTGCCGTTTGTACACCGATGATGCGTATATTAGGATTGATAGATTTTGCGGCAATAGCTATGCCAGAGATTAAACCGCCGCCACCGATAGGAACAACGATGACATCGGTATTAGGCACATCCTCTAAAATTTCAAGAGCGATAGTTCCTTGCCCTGCGATAACGTCAGGGTCATTAAAAGGATGACAGAAGGTATAACCTTCTGTTTCTTGTAGTTCAATCGCTTTTTTATAGGCATCATCATAAAATTGCCCAGAAAGTATAACGTCAGCACCATAAGATTGTGTGGCATTAATTTTTGATAAAGGGGCAGACGATGGCATGCAAATTGTCGCATGAACCCCATATTTTTTTGCAGCAAGAGCCACCCCTTGCGCGTGATTGCCTGCAGAAGAGGCAACGATACCTTTGGCTGTTTTTTCATCGGGAAGGTTAGCGACTTTATTATAAGCGCCACGCAATTTAAAAGAGCCTGTTCGTTGCAAATTTTCCATCTTTAAGTAAATATGGCTATCGAATTGCTTGCTTAGAATAGGACAAGGAAGTAATGCTGTATGAAGAGCGACCCCTTTTAAATTCTCTTGTGCAGCTTTAATGTCACTTAATGTAATACCATGATTTGATTTCATAAGAATCCCCTTTATATGTGCTTATAATTTATCATGTTAAAGATTGAACGGAATGTTTAGTATGCTGTTTTTACATTTCTAGTATACTATATTTGAAATCTGTGAAAAAGTTTTTTACCATTAAGGAAGCCACATTGAGATTTCTACGAAATAGATACTAAAGTGCAAGAAATTTTATTCTGCATGAAAAGAAGAATCTAACTTGCGAAGGCACTGTGAATTTGATATAATAATAAAGCTTGCTGATGGTAAGCACTTCCTACCCCTATGATGAGATAGGGGCATTAGTCCGAAAGAGGAGGTGACGATGTATGAATAAATACGAAGTCATGGTGATTGTGAAACCTGCAGAAGAAGAAGCAACAAATGCTGTAGTTGAAAAAATTGAAGCTTTGATTGCTCGTGTAGGCGGTACCGTAGAAAAGGTTGATCGTTGGGGCAAGCGCCGTCTTGCTTATCCAGTGAAAAAATTCACGGATGGTTTTTACGTTTTGATTAATTTCGAAGCTGTTCCAGCTGAAATTAAAGAAATCGATCGCGTAATGAAAATCAACGATGAGATCCTTAGACACCTAATTGTTAAACACGAAGCATAAGAGCCCGGAAGGAGACAATTATGAATTCCGTACAAATTTTAGGTAATTTAGCAAGAGACCCAGAAGTTCGTTTTACAAAAACTGGTCGTGCAGTAGCTTCATTTACTGTAGCTGCAAGCGATTCCTATGTTGATTCTCAAACTAGAGAAGTAAAAGAACGTGTGGCATACATTAACTGTGTGGCATGGGGAAATCTCGCTGAGCAAGTGGGAACACTTCGTAAAGGTAGTCGTGCTTTTGTAGAAGGACGAATTCAAACTCGTTCTTATGAGGCCCAAGACGGTTCAAAACGTTATGTTACAGAAGTTGTAGCCAATTTTGTTGGTCAAGGTTTAGATAAAGTATCTAATGGCTTTGACAGCGACAGCAATTTTGATAGCTTCGGTGGCGGTGTGCCAGTAGATCAAAAGACAGATACTGAAGAAATCCCATTTTAATCTAAAGGACTCCTACTACTTTTAAAAGGAGGATTCACAACAATGAGAAGAGAAAGAAGCAGAAGACCTAGAAGAAAAGTCTGCAATTTCTGCGTTGATAAAGTTGAACAAATCGACTATAAAGATATCGCAAAACTTCGCCGTTTCACTACTGAACGTGGTAAAATTTTACCTCGTCGTATTTCCGGCACTTGCGCTAAACATCAACGCAAATTGACTCTTGCAATTAAACGTGCACGTGCAATTGCTTTGTTGCCATTCACAGCAGAATAATATTTGCAAACTAAGTCAAGCCAGATGAAATCTAACAATAAGAAAGCCTTGTAGTCTAAGACTGCAAGGCTTTTTGTCTGTTTAGTAGTAAAAAAAGGAGAAGCCCAGGGCTTCTCCTTTTTTAGTCTATATAAGCTCTTTCTCCTAAAGCAAATCGATTATAAGGATCTGCTTTAGGTTTATCTGATTCATCATGATAAACGGGCAAGAGCATAGTAAATATAGTGTGATCATTTAGAACGCTTTCGGCTAGAATCATACCATGATGTAATTTTACAACAGATTTTACAAAGTATAGACCAAGTCCAAGGCCCTTGTTGTTGCTGTGGTTTCGAGAGGATTCTGTTTGGAAAGATCTATCCCAAATGCGAGCTAAGTCTTCTTTAGCGATACCGCAGCCATTGTCTTTAATGGTTAGAACGATTGTGTTTTTCTCTTTACAAGATGCATTAATAACGATGGTATCTTTTGTAAATTTTATGGCGTTATCAAGTAGATTACTAATAGCCCGCCGTAGTAACGTATAATCAGCATTTACATAGAGGTTAGACTCTACATGTCCGTAGATTTGTATATCTTTTTCAATGGTTAATTTTTGATAATCTGAGATTAATTCTAAAACTAATGAAGATAAGGACGTTTGCGTTAAAGCGATTGCTTTTGTACTATCCAATCGAGAGAGCTCAAGTAGCTGTTTTACGAGAGAACCCATGAATTTAGTTTGATTAAAAATATTAGAAAAAGATTCTTTGGCTTCCTCGACGGAGGCGATATATTGACGGCCATAATCGGCTTCTAATTGAATGACAGAAATCGGAGTTCGCAAATCATGAGATACATCAGAGGCGAATTGTTGCTCGCGCAATGACGATTCATGAAGACTATCGAGCATAGAGTTGAAAGTAACTGAAAGCTGATGCAACTCATCGTGTCCTGGAACCTCGGGAATTCGTTTAGATAAATCTTTTGAATGGCTTATTTCTTCCGTAATTCTCGTAATGTCGCGAATGGGAGATAGAGATTTTCGTATAAAGAAATATCCGGTAAAACAAGCAACCATAATAAGGAATAGTCCACCTGTAACGAACCCCAATATAACTGTTTTTAAGGAACGTTCTAAATGCCCTATAGAGGACACGCCTCTTACAGTTCCGTGGAAAAATGAGGTGTGATATGGTGCATCGAAATAGTAGTACGTGGATCCTTTATTAGATACTTGTGTTAGATGATTATATGACACAGGAGCATCGGCCGGGAATTTTTCGGGAAAAATACCACGAACAACCTTTCCCTTCTCGTTAAGTAAGGCATAATGGGTGTTATTGTGGTAAGCTTCATATAAATTAGGCTCACGAGATATGGCAATAACGGTCCGTTGCAGATTTTCTCGTAATCCTACATCTTCGAAAAGCATGACGAATTGAGTGAGAAATATCCCTAAAATTGTAAGCATTGTAATTAGGAAACCCAGAAACCATGCAGTAATACGCCATGCAAAAGGAAGGTGGTAAAAATGCATTTTTGAAAGGAATCTTTTCCATGGGCCTCGTTGTTGCTCGATGGCTTTCATAGAATTACTCCTCTATTTTAAATACGTAGCCTACGCCGCGTACTGTATAGATCAATTTTTGGTTTGGATTCGAGTCTACTTTTTTGCGTAAATCCTTTATGTAAACATCGATTAGATTGGAGTAAGATTCATAATCATATTCCCATACATGATCTAAAATTTGTTGGCGAGAAAGTACAATATTCGCATTCGTAGCTAAAAAATAAAGTAAATCAAATTCCTTGGCAGTTAAAACCACCTCTTGGCCATTCGATTTTACGACACGTCCTTGTACATCGATTTCAAGAGGCCCCACGATAAGAGATTCCTTGCCTTTTTGTTTAGAACGTCGTAATAATGCGTGAACTCTGGCAATTAGCTCATCTAATTCGAAAGGTTTTACGATATAGTCATCTGCACCGCTTTTAAAGCCTTCTAATTTATCTTCTAGAGAATCCTTAGCGGTTACAAAGAGAAAAGGGACCATATTACCTTCGCTACGAATTTTCTTTAAAAGACTGATGCCGTCCATATGAGGCATCATAATATCGGCAATGATGAGATCGTAACCTGATGTTTGAATATTATTTAATGCTTGTTCGCAATCATAACAGCAGTCTACCAAGAGATTAGCCATACGTAGGCGTTTTGCCATAACAGCATTTAACATTTTTTCGTCTTCTATGAGTAATATCTTCATCGAAATCATCCCTTCTAAAATTTAAAGAAAGAGCTTAGTAAAAATATGCCCAAATACAAGTAAAATGGCATTCCAAATAGCTGTACCAACTGTTGTGAAAAATAAAAATTTGCCTAATGGATAAGAAAAAAGTCCCGCTGGGATTAAAGAAATAGTACGCATACCAGGGATGAGGCGGCCAAATATAAGCGCAATACCACCATATTTAGTGAATGCGTTGGTAGACCATTTTAATTTTTCATCAGAGATACGAAGCCATTTTTGTAAAAATGGGATAGAATAGTCTTGCGTGTATAAAATGAAAAAATAAAAAACTAAGCAACCGATAACACCCGCAATAGTAGCTATTATGTACACGACCCAAAAATTTAATATATCTTTAGCGATGAGTCCACCGGCGAGTGATAGTATAACTTCTGTAGGAGGCAGAGGGATATTGGCGTTATCTAGCATGATGACAATAAATATGCCGATATAACCCCACTCACTAACAAAATTTAAGATAATTTGTTCCATAAAAACTCCCATAGACTAAATGCGTCGAAATAGCCTGACATTTTTTGCGTTTGAAAACTAAAGCAAAAAGATTCGGTTAACTTAACTATAATATAAAAAAGGGGAAATATCAAAGAGTTCTTTCAATTTGCACAGATAATGAAAAAGAGAATTTTTATCAATTATAGCTTTTGGCTATAAAAGGATATTTTCATAATGGGGAATTTTAAGCAGATTTAGTTATAAAAAACGAAAAAGCATTTATAAAAATACAATTCATGTAAAATTTATAAAATACAGAAAACCATTGATAAATGGGGATTTTCTGGCTTTTACAGTATGAGAAAAATGCAATTTAAGATAACAATATGAGCAATAAGCATTTGATAGTATACAGATATAAGTCTATAATAAAAAGGAATACTGAATACTTGCAGAATTATTTTTGTATTATGTATATGAGTTATGTATATACAGAGGGAGTGAAGAAATGAAAATTCATCTTTTTTCTCAATGCCTAATTGACATGTTCTATCCTAATGTAGGTATGGACGCTGTTGAGGTATTGGAACGTTTAGGTTGTGAAATTACTGTACCTGAACAACAAGTATGTTGTGGTCAGATGTTCACAAATTCCGGTTATGATGAAGCAGCATTGCCTGCAATTAAAAACACTATCGAGTTGTTTGAAGATGCACCGATTGTTGTAAGTCTTTCTGGTTCTTGTGCATTTGCGATTCGTGATGAATACCATCACATTCTACGTCACGAACCAAAATGGCTCGCTCGTGCGGAAAAATTATCCGGTAAAATTTTTGAATTCACAGAGTTCATCGTGGATAAATTGGGTGTGACTGATGTAGGTGCGTTCTTCCCTGAAAAAGTTACGTATCACAAATCTTGTCACGTAACTCGTCTTTTAGGGGTACATGAACAACCCATGAAATTATTAAAAGGCATAAAAGGGTTAGAATATCTTCCAATGGAACAAGCGGATCGTTGTTGTGGTTTTGGTGGTACATTCTCCGTAAAAATGCCGGAGATTTCTGCTGCGATGACTGACAATAAAGCATTTAATGCAGCAGCTACAGGCGCTAAATATGTAGTTGGTAGTGATATGGCTTGCCTTATGAATATTCAAGGTGATTTGGATCGTCTCTTCAAAGAAGGTAAAATTGACCAAAAAATGGAAGTTATGCATATCGCAACTTTATTAAATCAACGCTAGGAGGATAACAATGGCAATTATTTACGATAATAGACCAACGAAAAAACGTGTTCAAGCCAGCCTTGATAATAAATTTGCAACGCAGGCTATCTATAAGGCACAGGACACTTTTTATGCAAAACGTCAAGCATTAGTTGACGAGCTTCCTGAATGGAATGATTTCCGTGAAGAAGCGGCACAGATTCGAGATCATACTTTAGAAAACTTAGGGTATTATTTAAATCAATTTGTTGAGAATGCCGAAAAACAAGGTGTAAAAGTACATTTTGCTTTTGATGGTGATGAAGCATCCAAAATCGCCTTGGAAATTGCTAGAGCAAAAGAAGCAAAAATGGTTGTAAAATCAAAATCCATGGTAACGGAAGAAGTTAGCTTGAATCATGTACTTGAAGCGGATGGTATTGAAGTTAATGAAACTGACCTTGCAGAATTTATTCTTCAAACAGCAGATTGTAACCCACCTTCTCATATCGTAGTTCCAGCTTTACACTTTGCTAGAAAACAAATTCGTGAAACCTTCCATGATAAATTAGGTTATGAAGGTACAGAAGATCCAGAAGAAATGACACGCTTTGTACGTAAACGTATTCGAGACCGTTTTTTAAACGCGGATATTGGTATAACTGGTTGTAACTTTGCGGTTGCAGAAACAGGTTCTATTACGATCGTTTCTAACGAAGGTAATGGTCGTATGAGTAGTTCCATGCCAAAGACCATGATTTCCTTTATGGGAATGGAACGTATCGTACCTAACCTTCAATCTTTAGATGTTATGATGGAACTTTTGATTCGTTCTTCCGTAGGTGCTAAAATTTCTAACTACTTCTCCTTAATAACAGGCCCGTCTAAGCCAGGGGAAGCGGATGGACCAGAAGAAATGCATATCATTATCATTGACAATGGTCGTACCAATATATTGGGCGGCGAATTCCAAGATATGCTTCGTTGTATCCGTTGTGGTGCTTGCATGAATATCTGTCCTGTATATCGTCAAATCACAGGCCATGGTTATGGCTCTATCTATCCAGGACCAATGGGAGCTGTATTGACACCGTTGCTCGTAGGTTACGATCAAGCTGGTGATTTACCATACATGTCTACTCTTTGTGGTGCTTGTACGGATCATTGCCCTGTAAAAATACCTCTTCATGAGTTATTATTACAACATAGAAGTATTATTGCAGGTAGATTGAATAAACGTCCTCTTATTGAAAAAACTATTTTCTCCACTGTTGGTTATGTATTTGGACATGAAAAATTATATAACTTGGGTACAAAATTTGGCGCATTCGGTATGAAGTTATTAGCTGGTAAAGACGGCAACTTATCCAAAGCAACTGCGCTTATCCCAGTTTTAGGTGGTTGGACTAAACATAAAGATATGCGAACTTTACGTGCTAAAAAATTCCGAGATTTATTTAAGGAACATACTGCAAAAAAAGACAAGGGGGCTAAGTAATTATGAAAGAAACAACGAAACAAGAATTTTTTGATCATATTGCTCGCGCTCTTGGCAAACAGCAAAATGAAAATAAAAAACCAGTATTTGATATTTTACAAACTGGTCCACAAAACCATATGATGGCAGATATGACTGCTGACGAAATTCTTGCGAAATTCCGTGAAGAATGCGATAAAGTTGGCACTCGTAATGTTGTGGCTAATAAAGATAATTTAACACAAGTATTAAAAGAAGTTATTAAAGATAACAATGGTACAACTGTACTTTGTCCAGATATGGAAGAAGTTGAAAACTATGGTATTCGTAAAATGCTTGAGGATAGTGCAGATGAAGGGCTTGTGTATGAAAAATGGGATGCATCCTTAGGCCATGAGAAAATGATTTCAATTGCAAGAGATGCTTCTATCGGTATTACATTTCCTATCATGGCAATCGCCAATACAGGTACTATCATTCAACCATCTGACATCCGTTCTGGCCGTGGTGTAGGTCTTTTGCCATTGACACATATTGCTATCTTAAAGAAAAGTGATATTGTGCCACGTATGACTCAATCCATGCAAAAATTGGATGAAATGTACAAAGCAGATCCTGATAACTTCCCTAGAAATATCGTTCATATTTCGGGGCCATCTAATACTGCGGATATTGAATTAGTACGTGTTGTTGGTGTTCATGGTCCAATTAACGTAACATTTATTATCCTCGAGGATGAATAATAGCAGAAACGCAAGACTATCTTAGATGGTCTTGCGTTTTTTTGATTTATACCATTTAAAAATAATATGATATACTGAAAAGAAAGGAGGGCTTATGTTAAATTTTGTAGCGATTGACTTTGAAACTGCTAATAACTCAAGAAATAGTGCTTGTTCATTAGCGGCGGTAACCGTAGAAAATGGAGAAATTGTAAAGAAGGCGTATTCACTTATTAAACCGCCACAAATGCAATTTGATCCACGATGTATTGAAGTACATGGTATCGAGCCAGAAATGGTTCTCGAAAAACCGACATTTGCTGAATTATGGCCAGCAATTTACGAAAATCATCTTAAAGATAAGGTCGTGATTGCACATAACGCGAAATTTGATATGGAAGTTCTACGTGCGAGCTTGCAGTATTATGATTTGGATTTACCAAGTTTAAAATACGGTTGCACGCTAAAAATATCTCGTAAAGTATGGCCTGAATTACCAAGGCATAAATTGAATGTAGTAGGAGATTTTTTAGGCATTACATTCCAACATCATCAAGCCTTAGATGATGCGTTGACATGTGCGAAAATAGCTATAGCTGCAGCAAAAGAATACGATGTAAACTCATTGGATGCATTGATGGACCATTGTGGTCTAACATACAGTCCTTTTATTGAGGATATATCGCAGATTCAAACTTCTTTTTTCTAGAATACGAAGTTTTATAAGGGGGAGCATTCTATGAGAATGTACGATTTAATCGCAAAAAAACGCGATGGATACGAATTAAGCACGGAAGAAATTGCTTTTATTATCGATGAATATGTTAAAGACAATATCAGCGATTACCAAATGAGTGCTTTTTTAATGGCGGTTTTCTTAAAGGGTATGAATGATAGAGAACTCGCTGACTTGACTATGGATATGGCTAAATCTGGTCAAATGGTGGACCTTAGCCCTATCGAAGGAATCAAGGTTGATAAACATAGTACTGGTGGTGTAGGCGATAAAACTACATTTATTCTTGGACCTATCGTGGCTGCATGTGGCGGAAAAGTAGCAAAAATGTCTGGGCGCGGCTTGGGACATACTGGCGGTACAGTAGATAAAATGGAAGCTATACCTCATATGAAATCTTCTTTATCGGAAGAGGAATTTTTCAAGGTTGTAAATGAAGTAGGGGTAGCGGTTATTGGTCAATCTGGTGAACTAGCACCAGCCGATAAAAAAATCTACGCTCTACGTGATGTGACGGCAACGGTGGATTGCATTCCATTGATCGCCTCTTCCATTATGAGTAAAAAACTCGCATCAGGTGCAGATGCCATTGTTTTAGACGTAAAAACAGGCAGTGGCGCATTCATGAAAACTTTGGATATGGCTATTGAATTAGCACAAAAGATGGTAGCTATCGGTACAAATAATGGCCGCAAAATGATTGCTATGATTACAGATATGGACCGTCCTCTTGGTCGCACCATTGGCAATGCGCTTGAAATGCAAGAAGTAGTAGAAACTCTAAAAGGTCATGGTCCGGCAGATCTCGTTCACGAATGTACAGAATTGTCGGCAAATATGCTATTCCTTTCTGGTAAAGGAACTATTGAAGAATGCCGTAAAATGGTTGCGGAAGTTATCGCTAATGGAAAAGCGTTAGAAGTATTCCGTAAGATGGTAATCGCCCAAGGTGGAGACCCAACATTTATCGACGATTTCTCAGCATTGCCACAAGCAAAATACACTATGGATATAATTGCAAAAGAAGATGGTTACATTCATCATATGAATGCAGAACGTTGTGGGATGGCTTCTGTAGTACTAGGGGCTGGACGTGAACGTAAAGACGATCCAATTGATTATGGCGCAGGTATTGTCATCGGCAAGAAAACGGGTGATGCTGTAGCAAAAGGTGATGTATTGGCCACTCTTTATACAAATAAAGAAGAATCGTTACCTCAAGCAGCTAAAATGTATGAAGAAGCATTGGAAATTGCTGCAGATAAACCAGTTGTTCGCCCATCCATTATGGCACGAGTAACACCAGATTCTGTAGAAGTATATGGTGAAGAAGAACATGCTCATGAAATTCACTTTGATGGCGTTTTAGATGATGCTGTGGAAGATGAATTGCTTCAACTTGCTTTAGAAGCTCGTGAATTTGCGTATGCACCATACTCTCATTTTGCGGTTGGAGCAGCGGTGCTTTGCGCGGATGGTTCTATCTACACGGGATGTAATGTGGAAAATGCATCTTATGGTATGACGAATTGCGCAGAAAGAACAGCTGTATTTAAAGCGGTAAGTGAAGGACATCGTGAATTTAAAGCGATTGCCATAGTGGCAGATACGGCTGAACCATGTCCTCCATGCGGAGCTTGCCGCCAAATCATTTCGGAATTCCATATTCCTTATGTCATTATGGGGAATGTAAAAGGTGAAAAAATAACGATTACTGAAGAGGAAGTTCTTCCTTTTGCCTTTGATTTTTAATATAGAAAAAACGTAGCAGAGTAACTGCTACGTTTTTTGTTATGTAAAAAGATTGTAGTAAATGAGATATTGTATCAGTTTATTTATTGATAAAGACAATCGACAATAGATATAACATGCTTGTTATAATATAATGGAACAACCCAATGAGAAAAACTTTCAAAATTGTTATTGACAAGAATTATCAAAAAGGATATAGTAAGGTCATAAGGTGTATCTAGAAGACATACTGGATATATCTAGAGAATTAGAAACAATGCGAAGCCCAAAGAAATAGGTGGAGGATATAGTGTATGGATATGGATCGATTTGTTGTCACGGTCTGTGCTCCGACTTTGGCTGGTATAAAAGTAGCTGGCCTAGTATGCATTGAGGATACAGCGGAGTATCAAAAGAAAGTACAGCAATATAATGACAAATTTAATGCCATGGGTCTGTATTTTTTGACCATAGGACAATGTAAAAATCGAAATCTTCTCTATATCTATCGTAAGGAAGAAATGCAAGATGTATTGAAGGATTTACGAGTTCTACAATTTCTATCTGCTTACGGTTATGATACACATTCCTTAGAAGATTGCATTCTACATTTGCAGGAACGTTTTCTTGTTAATGAAGGAATCCCTCATGAATTGGGAGTTTTTCTTGGCTATCCTTTAGAGGATGTGGAAGGATTCATACGATATGGAGGGGCTCAGGCAAAATGCTGCGGAGAGTGGCAAGTATATGGTGATGAGCAACTAGCAAAAAGACTTTTTGCAGAGTATGATTCTTGTCGTAATTGTTTCGTCGCGATGTATAATCGTGGTTTTTCGATAGATAAGTTAGTAGTTGCATAGGAGGCAAAGTGCATGGTAGGTGTATTTTATTGGACTGGCAGTGGTTTCACTGAAGAAATGGCAACTTTCGTAGCTGAAGGTTTGGATAAAGCAGGTAAACCATTCATAATGAAAAGAGTTGAAGAAATCACTCCAGCAGAAGCTTTAGAGCAATGCGAAGCATTTGCTTTTGGATGCCCAGCAATGGGGGCTGAAGTGCTTGAAGAGACTATTTTTGAACCTTGGTTTGAAGAAATTGAAAAAGGTCTATCTGGTAAAAAGGTAGCTTTATTCGGTTCATACGGTTGGGGAACCGGTGAATGGATGGATAATTGGTCTGCTCGTGTTAAAGAAGACGGAGCAGAGTTAGTAGACACAGTGATTGCTCAAGCAGCGGCAGATGATGACGCAAAAGCCGTTTTACAAAACTTCGCTGCTAAATTGTAAAACTCCTTGTAAGACACATATACATAAACACATAACACATAACAAAAATAGACATAGTAATAATCGGCCGTCATGCGCTGAGTGACGGCCGTACCAAAACCCTTCTCTGTAACGTTCTGGACCAACGTTGATCAGAGAACCTCTCACATATCTCTTATACACAAAAAAGGCGGGCGACGGCCTGCCTTTTTTGTGTATGAAATTAAAAAATGTTTATGAATTAATACAGAAAAAAAGCTTGCAATGAAGTATCCCTCGTGGTATACTAATCAAGTACTAAGGGTTTAGGTACCTTTTGTATGAGAGTGGCCCCGTGGTGTAGCGGTTAACATGTCGCCCTGTCACGGCGAAGATCGTCAGTTCAAATCTGATCGGGGTCGCCACTTTTTTTTTCTCTAAATAATTGCCTCGGTAGCTCAGTCGGTAGAGCAACGGACTGAAAATCCGTGTGTCGACAGTTCGATCCTGTCCTGAGGCACCATTTATATATGCGGTTGTGGCGGAATGGCAGACGCGCTATCTTGAGGGGGTAGTGAGCAAACGCTCGTGTGGGTTCAAGTCCCACCAACCGCACCAATACTTATTTGCAGCTAAGTGTCTAGATGACGCAAGAAGTAGCTGCTTTTTTTATGCCCTTTTTTAATAAAATTAGATATGAATATATGGTATAGTAGAGTAAACGACAGAAACATAAAACTAAGGAGTGTAGATTATGAAAAAAGATAAGGCAACCCTAGAGTTTGTACATGGAAAAATGAAAATAACGGCAAAAGATGAAAAGTGGATTCCTGTCATAGAACGACTGGTGGAAGTCGTTGGTCGACTCGAATCATTGGCATTAGTGCGAAATATGTGTACGATGGCCGTAGAAGAAATGCAAGAACGTAAAACACATAGCCATGAGATTAATCTGTTTTTAGATGATATTACTGTGGCTAAACAATGTGCGAAAAGTCTTGCAGAGGCTGTAGTTCGTTTTCGATTGAAAATGAATGAAGAATTACGCAGCTATGTCGGTTTTGCTCTTGATGCTGGTGCAGAAGAGGCTTTGATAAATAAAGAGTATGATCAAGTTATTTACTGGGCTGATTTAGCATTAGATATTATGCAAGAAAAAGATAAAATTCATGAAGATGAAGATTTATACGATAGAGCGATTGCTCTTCATGATGGGGCAATGACACATCTATCTAAGGTCAGAGGTTATGGTTATGGCCTGTATATATTGACCTTATTGGTGCTTTTTGTACTATGGGTTGTTATTTACCAATTTGGTTTATTAGATTATATTTCAATAAAATTGCATGGCTCGGCTATGACGAAATAAAAAAAGCGTATTCTCCCATGAGAATACGCTTTTTTATTTTAATGAGCAGCAACTACAGCACCTTTGTATTTATCGTTTACAAAAGTTGTAATTTCTTCGGATTGAAGTGCAGCTTCTAATTTTTTGATTGCTGGATCATTTTCTTCGCCTTTTCGTACTACAAGTACGTTTACATAAGGAGAATCACTAGATTCGATAGCAAGTGAATCTTTTAGCGGATTTAAATCTGCTTGTAGAGCATAGTTTGTATTGATGACAGCGAATGCAACATCGTCAAGGGAACGTGGAAGTTGTGGAGCTTCTAATTCTTTAATATCGAGATTTTTAGGATTAGAAGTAATATCTAGTACCGTAGATGTTGTGTTACCGCCATCTTTTAGTGTGATAAGTCCTTCTTTTTGTAGGAGTAAAAGGGCACGTCCTGCGTTTGTTGGATCGTTAGGGATGGCAACCTTAGCATTATTAGGAACATCTTTTAAGCTTGTTAATTTGTGAGAATAAATGCCCATAGGTTCAATATGAACTTTTGCAACAGCGACTAAATCAGTGCCATGTTCCATGTTGAATTTTTCAAGATAAGGCGCATGTTGGAAGAAATTGGCATCCAATTCTTTATCGGATAATGCGAGGTTTGGCTGCACATAGTCATTGAACTCAACAATTTTTAAATCGATATTTTCTTTGGCTAGGATGGTCTTAGCTTTTTCTAAAATTTCAGAATGAGGAACAGGAGTAGCTCCGACTTTGAGTACAATTTCTCCATTTTTAGATTCTCTAGTAGAGGTGTTTGAGTCAGTACCACATCCGCCTAGTAATAGTGCGGAACCTAATAAAACTGTTGCTGCGGCAAGAATATACTTTTTCATAATAGCATCCTTTCCGTGATGGTTTAGAGAGGGTGTAAAAAAAGATCCTTAGGCTATTCCTAAGAATCTACAGTGTTTCTGTATCTCTCGGCTAAGCCGCAGGATTTAGCACCAACATACGTTAAACGCGTGGTTGCCGGATTTCACAGGGCCAGTCCCTCCATCACTCTTGATAACATTCAATATTTGATTGATTGAAGTTTACCAAATAAGAAAAGAGATGTCAAGAAAATTATTCATTATAATATATGCCTAAAAGAGAGAGATTTAGAGTTGTGAATTATAAAGAATAAGATAAAAGAAGGAAGAACACTAAATAAGACTAAAAAGGTGTCGTTTGGTAATTGTTGTTA
>RCNI01001147.1_pt1 | contig 14831 bp, 16 predicted proteins | sample 2041151 | NCBI WGS metagenome assembly RCNI01 (sample SAMN09708214, study PRJNA481090) | feces metagenome | isolation source: feces | place: Antarctica: Albino Rookery | reverse complement strand
TGGTCTATAAGCCGGGTTCTGTTTTAACAGCCATCTATCTAGACCCAAAATTGCTCTTGGGTTCCAGCCACCTCTTGGGGACGGCCGGGTCAGCCTGTTGTCCCACACACGGTGTTGCTCCGGATAGAGTTTACATCATAAAACCCATGTCTCCATGGGCTGAGTGCGCTCTTACCGCACTTTTTCACCCTTACTCGGTGCCGAAGCACCGGGCGGTATCTCTCTGTTGCACTTGTCCTGGGGTCACCCCCGGCGGGCATTACCCGTTATCCTTACCCTGTGGAGCCCGGACTTTCCTCACCTGGGTCCTTTCGGAGCCCAGCCGCGGCTGTCCAACCTGGTCGCAGGGATATTGTACAGCACGGAGGACGGATTGTCAAATGTCTTGCAAATTCTTTTGGGAAGGGATATACTATTCATGAATTCTGATTGTTTGGAGGCTGAATATGAAATCAGCATTTGTTGAATATTTTGAATCTCTGCGCGGGAAGAAAGTGGGCGTTTTGGGACTTGGCGTCAGTAATCGTCCTCTTGTTCGCCTGCTGCTGGAGTTTGACTGCCAGGTGATTGGCTGCGATAAAACGGAGCGGGAGCAGCTGGATGCAGAGGTGCTGGAACTGGAAAAACTGGGCTGCAAGCTGCAGCTGGGTGCGGGCTATTTGGAAAATCTGGATGTGGAACTGCTGTTTCGTACCCCCGGTATGCATCCCAACCATCCTGCGCTGATGAAGCTGCGGGAGCAGGGAGTGAAGATTACCAGCGAAATGCAGGTGTTTTTCGATGTGTGTCCCTGTGAGATCTTGGCGGTAACCGGTTCTGATGGTAAAACCACCACCACCACTTTGATTGCCGAAATGCTGAAGGCTGCAGGCAAGACAGTGTGGGTTGGCGGCAATATCGGCGCACCGCTGCTTCCCAGATGCCGGGAAATGAAAAAGGATGATTATGCGGTAGTGGAGCTTAGCTCCTTCCAGCTGATGGATATGCATACCAGTCCGCATATTGCGGTTGTGACCAATCTGGCACCCAACCACCTGGATGTCCATAAGGACATGGAAGAGTATGTGGAAGCGAAACAGAATATTTATCGCTACCAAAACCCGGAGGATGTGCTGGTTCTCAATGGAGATAATGAGATTACTAAGGAATTCTCCGGTAACGGCAGAACTGAATTTTTCTCCCGTAAGAATCCGGATGCCCGGATTTATTCCGACGGCGTTACTGTGTTCCGGTGCGGCAAGCCGGTGCTGAAAGCGGAAGATATTCTGCTGCCCGGTGTCCACAATCTGGAAAACTATATGGCAGCCATTGCAGCTGTGGAAGGAATTGTTTCCGACGATGTGATCTGCCACGTGGCAAAGAACTTTGGGGGCGTGGAGCATCGGATTGAACTGGTTCGGGTGAAGGATGGCGTGCGCTACTACAATGATTCTATCGCATCTTCTCCCAGCCGTACCATTGCAGGTCTGCGCAGCTTCCGTGAGAAAGTAATCCTGATTGCCGGCGGTTACGATAAGCACATTCCCTATGATGTGCTGGGACCGGAAATCTGCAAGCATGTAAAAAAGCTGTATCTCAATGGTACAACTGCGCCTCTGATCCGCAGCGCTGTGGAATCCTGCCCGGAATATTCGGAAAATCATCCTGAAATCAGGGATTGCGGCGATTTCCGCTCCGCTGTTCTTGCAGCAGCATCGGCGGCAGAAGCGGGGGATATTGTGCTCATGAGCCCTGCAAGTGCTTCTTTTGACCAGTTTAAAAACTTCATGCTGCGTGGCGATGCCTTTAAGAAGATCGTAAAGGAGCTGTAATGATGAAACTGACGGATGCGACCCGGGCAGCCAGAAAACTGCTGCCGGTTAAGTACTGCGGAGCCGTAATTGTGGCTGCAGGCAATGCTTCCCGTATGGGCGGAATTGATAAGGTGATGGCATCGCTGGAAGGGGAGCCTATGATCGTCCGTACCGTGAGAACCTTTCAGCAGACTGATGTGATTCGGGAGATTGTAGTGGTTACCCGGCAGGATCTCATTGTGCCGATTATGGATTTGTGCAGCGGCATGGACAAGGTGAAAGCTGTGGTTGTCGGCGGCAAGGATCGGGCAGAGTCTGTCCAGTTGGGGCTGAATGCCCTTTCCGATAAGGTTGCGCTGGCAGCTGTGCAGGATGGCGCAAGACCACTGATTTCCTGGCAGGTGATCGACCGGACGGTAAGAGCGGCAAATACCTATGGTGCTGCTGCGCCCGCTATTCCGGTGAAGGATACCATTAAGGTGGTAAAGGGCGGCGTGGTGGAAACGACCCCGGATCGCCAGACCTTACAGGCGGTGCAGACACCGCAGGTCTTCGACTTTGATATGCTGCGTGGCGCACTGCAAAAGGCGAAGGAAGAGAATGCCCAGATTACGGATGATTGCTCTGCTGTTGAACGGCTGGGAATGACTGTGAAGATCGTAGAGGGTGACGAGAGAAACATAAAGGTCACCACACCCATGGATTTAAAAATTGCGGAAATGCTGCTGGAGGAAGAAAAATGAGAATAGGTCATGGATATGATGTGCATCGTCTGGTAGAAGGCCGGGATCTGATTCTGGGAGGAATGAAAATCCCCTATGAAAAGGGACTGGACGGTCACTCCGATGCAGATGTGCTGGTGCATGCCGTAATGGATGCATTGCTGGGCGCAGCAGCACTGGGAGATATTGGCAAGCTGTTCCCGGATACAGACCCTGCTTATAAGGGCATCTGCTCCATGAAGCTGCTGCGGATTGTGGGCCAGCGGATCAGAGAGAAAGGCTACCGTGTGGGCAATATCGATGTGACCATGATCGCCCAGAAGCCAAAGCTCAAGGACTATCTGCCCCAGATGGCAGAAAATATGGCCAGGGTACTGGAAATTCCTACAGGCAAGATCAATGTGAAGGCAACCACGGAAGAACATCTGGGCTTTACCGGCACAGGCGAGGGAATGTCCTGTCATGCAGTGTGCCTTTTGGAAGAAATCTGACGGCAAAAAGAGAACAAATTCGACCTCCTGGGCATAGCTTAGCCCGGGAGGTTTTTGTTATGGAGTATTATATCACTTTCCGGTCGATCACATTTGCCCAGCGCGGGGAAGCGACACTTCGGCGCAGCGGCATCCGCTGCGCACTACAGCGCACCCCCCGCTGGATGGAGTCACGAGGCTGCGGCTATTGCCTCAAAATGGATTACCACGACATTGGTGATGCGGTGACGATGCTGAACGAAGCAGCAATTCCTTACCGAAAAGTTTATGTAAAAATGGATGGGGGACAGTTGGAGGAGCTGATCTTATGATTTATCTGGACAGCGGCGCCACATCGTTCCACAAGCCGCCGCAGGTAATGAAGGCAGTGGAAATGGCGATGCGCACCTGTGCAAGCCCCGGGCGGGGAGGCTATGAGCAGGCACAGCAGGCAGCACGGATCGTATATGATTGCCGGGAACAGGCAGCACGGATGTTTTCCTGCCGGCCGGAGCAGGTGGCGTTTACCATGAATTGTACCCATGGACTGAACATTGCCATAAATACGCTGGTAAATCCGGGGGACCCGGTGGTGATTTCCGGGTTTGAACACAATGCAGTCACAAGACCCCTGCATGCACGAAAAGCAGAAGTGAATGTAGCAGGGAGAAAACTGTTTGACTGGCAGAATACTCTGGAGGAATTTGAGAATGCACTGAAAAAACACCCGAAAGCAGCAATTTTTACCCATGTATCCAATGTGTTCGGCTATATTCTACCAGTGGAGGAGATGGCACAGCTTTGCAGGCAGTACGATGTCCCGTTTATTTTGGATGCAGCCCAGTCTGCGGGGACAATTCCTGTTGATATGAAGAAACTGGGAGCAGATTTTATTGCCATGCCGGGGCATAAAGGTCTGCTTGGTCCCCAGGGAACAGGAATCCTGCTGTGTGGAAGAGACCCCAAACCCCTGATGATGGGCGGTACCGGCTCGGATTCCATTCAGCAGGAAATGCCGGACTATTTGCCGGAACGGCTGGAGGCAGGCACAGTGAATGTTCCCGGCATTGCAGGGCTGCGGGCGGGGCTGAGATTCCTGCACAGTCAGGGCGTGGAGAAAATTGGAGAAAGAGAGCATAGACAGCTGGAAACCTGCGTTGCAGGACTGCGAAAAATGGGGATTTCCTGCTATGCAGGGCCGCATCAGGCTGCTACTGTTTCTATCCTTCCCAAGATGGACTGCGAAGAACTGGCAGCGCTTCTGGCCAAGCGAAATATTGCGGTTCGGGCAGGACTCCACTGCGCACCGCTGGCTCACGAAAGCGCCGGGACGATCGCCACAGGTACGGTGCGAATCAGCTTCGGGTTTGATGCAAATTCTTACCAAACTGGAGAATTTTTGAGAATTTTGCAACAAATCGGCGGTGGCGATTTGTAAAATTTTTTAGAATAACTATTGCCATAAGCACGCCGATGGGCTATAATAGTACAAATAATAGTATGGGGACGTGGGTCTTATAATTGGGACTTTCGGCTGTGATAGAAAAGAGGTAGATACGCTTGATGGAAATGATAGATGCAATGGTTCGACAGCTGACAAAAATGCAGTGGTCCGACTATGTGGATATTGCTCTGGTCACTTTGCTGGTGTATAAGGCGCTGCCACTTTTGCGAAGCACAGGCACAGCTCGTGTTGCAAAGATAGTAGTAACCTTGCTTGCCATTACATGGCTTTCCGGTGCACTGGGGCTGAAAACCTTTAATTTCCTGATGTCTCAGGTGGTGGAGATCGGTCTGATTGCCATTATTATCCTGTTTCAGCCGGAACTGCGTCGGATGCTGGATCACCTCAGCAGTGTTAAACTGGGAGGTCTCTTTGGATTCCGGCGGCAGACTGCGGAAATGGATTCCGTGATCGCCAATACAGTTACCGCCTGTGATGTGATGAGCCGCCAGAGAATCGGCGCGCTGATTGTATTTGCCCGGAATCAGAGCCTGGAGGAATACTTTAAAACCGGAACTGTCATTGATGCACAGGTTTCCGATCAGCTGATTCGGAATATCTTTTTCACAAATGCTGCACTCCATGACGGCGCTATGATTATCCGTGACGGACGGATCGCAGCGGCTGGCTGTGTGCTGCCGCTGTCTGATAGTGACCGGCTGAACGCAGACCTGGGCACGAGACATCGTGCAGGTGTGGGCATGAGTGAAGTTTCCGATGCAGTAGTGGTAATCGTCTCGGAAGAGACGGGCGCTATTTCTGTAGCCGTAGGCGGTATGCTGAAGCGGCATCTGGCTCCCCAGACTCTGGAACGGCTGCTGAAGAATGAACTGTGCAAGGATGAAGAACAGCAGGCTGAAAACCTGGCAGTTCGTTTGCGTCAGAAGCTTCATATCAAGGGGAAGGGAGAGAACATAGATGAAGAATAATAAGGTGCTCATGTTCCTGGTTTCTTTTGCCGTGGCCCTGGGGCTGTGGTTCTATGTGGTCACCTTTGTGGACTCCGAGCGGGAGGAAACCTTCTACAATGTCCCCGTTGTACTGGAAAATGAAACAGCGCTTACCGGCCGTGGATTGACACTGACGACAGATGAAGTTCCCACTGTTACATTGAAGATACGGGGTAAACGCTCCGATATGCTGCGGCTTACCAAGGAAAATATTACCGTCAAGGCAAATCTGGCTGCTATTTACGAAAGCGGAACCAAGCAGCTTTCCTATGCCATCTACTATCCCTTCGGCTTGCCTGCAGATGCCTTTACGGTTTTGAATCAGCAGCCAGGCTTGCTGGAACTGAAAGTGGAAAAGCGGGTCAGCAAGGAGATTCCCGTGGTGCTCAGCTTTGAAGGCACCATGCCGGACCCGGAAAACTTTATCTGTGATACGGAAAATGTGCTGGTAAATTATGAGACCGTGAATGTAGTTGGTCCTGCTTCTGTGGTGGCTCAGATTACACAGGCAAAGGTGTCGATTGACATGACCAATCGGGAAGCGGGCTTCAGCGAAGATCTGGTCTATACCCTCTGCGATAGAGACGGAGACGGCGTTGACAGCAGACTGGTAACCACCGATGTGGAAAAGATAAATGTATCCATGCAGATTCTGCGGGTTAAGGAAGTTCCGCTGAAAGTCAATGTGATCAACGGCGGCGGCGCTACTCAGGCAACCAGTGAGATTAAAATTGATCCGCCTGCCATTAAGGTGTCCGGTACCGCTGAGCAGCTGCAGGACCTCAACAAGATTGAACTGGGAACCATTGACCTCAGTGCCCTGCCCAAGGACACCGAGCTGAAGTTTGTTATTAAAACACCTGAGGGTGTCAATAATCTGACCAATCTGGCTGAGGCTACGGTGAATGTAAACTTCCCGTACCTGATGACGAAGGTACTCAATGTCACAAATATTCAGGCAATCAATGTGCCGGAAGGTTTGGAGCATGAGATCGTGACAAAGGAAGTTGCGGTTCAGATAAGAGGACCCAAGTCCATGGTGGAGAATCTGAAACCCTCGGATGTTACCGTTATTGTGAACTTTGAAGGCGGCCAGAAGGGAACCGTGACGATGCCTGTTGCAATCAAACTGGGCTCCGGCTACGCGGATGTGGGCGCACTTGGCTCTTACACCGTCACAGCAACGCTCCGGGAAGCATCAGAAGGGAAAAACGGATGATACAGCAGGTCAGGGTATTGAGCTGCAATCAGGACGGAACCGCACAGGTTGTCCATGTGCGGGAGAGTGCCTGCTCCGGTGACTGCCATAAATGCTCCGGCTGCGGAGCAGCCAAGGAAACCATGCAGCTGACGGCGGTAAACCAGATCGGTGCCCACCCCGGAGATTGGGTCATCCTTTCATCGGAGACAAGACCTGTACTGCTGGCAGCGTGTGTATTGTATGTTTTGCCGCTGGTCCTGTTCTTTGCAGGGTATCTGGCAGGGATGCTTCTTTTAGACAAAGGAGCAATTACCGGATGTGCTGCATTTCTGCTGGGCATTGTCGGTGCGGTGATCTATGACCGACGGGTTGCGGGAAAAAAGAAAATTCTGTATACCATTACGGGATATGGGGAAGTAACCCCGGATTCCCGGGAAAAAGAGGAAAGAGATCTTGATTAAAAGTATGACTGGCTATGGCCGTTGTGTGGAAACGGTCAACGGAAGAGAATTTACAGTAGAGCTTCGCTCTGTCAACAACCGCTATCTGGATTGCTCTGTGCGGCTGCCCCGCGTCCTCTCTTTTGGCGAGGATGCGGTGAAGCAGGCGGTAAAGGCATCCATTTCCAGAGGCAAAGTTGATGTTTATATCTCCGTACGCTCCGAAGGCGGCATGGAAGCGGAAGTGACATTAAATGAGAAAGTCCTGCAGGGATACCTGACAGCTATGCGCCAGATGGTGACGCAGTTCGGCGTGAAGGACGACATCAGTGTTTCTACGGTTTCCAGAATGCCGGAAGTGTTTACGGTGGATAAGCCTGAAGTGGATGAGGAGCAGCTGCTGGCAGACCTGATGTCCGTCACAGAAAAGGCTCTCAAAAACTTCGATGCTATGCGCCAGACGGAAGGTGCAGCGATGGAGCAGGATCTGCGCAGCCGTGGTGAGACCATCCTGGGTCTGGTGGCACAGGTGGAGCAGGGCAGCGGTCAGACTGTGATCGATTACCGTACCAGACTGGAAAACAAACTCCGTGAGGTACTTGCCAATACCGCCATTGACGAAAGCCGCATCCTGACCGAAGCTGCAATTTTTGCGGACAAGGTAGCTGTGGATGAAGAGACTGTCCGCCTGCGCAGCCACTTGCAGCAGATGGATCAGATGCTCACTGCCGGCGGCGCTGTTGGCAGAAAGCTGGACTTCCTGCTGCAGGAAATGAACCGGGAAGCCAATACCATCGGCTCCAAGTGTTCGGATGTACGGCTGGCAAGAATTGTAGTGGAAATTAAAGCGGAACTGGAAAAGATTCGTGAACAGACCCAGAATATTGAATAAGGAGCCTGTATGAAGTTAATCAATATTGGGTTTGGCAGCATGATTGCTGCCGGCAGAGTTCTTGCAATTGTAGATCCTGATTCGGCACCCATTAAGCGGGTGATTCAGGAGGCAAGGGACAGATCAATGCTGATTGATGCATCCTATGGGCGAAAGACGAAAGCTGTGATCCTTATGGACACGGACCATGTTATTCTTTCTGCAATCGCCCCTGAGACAATTGCAGCTCGCTGGAAAGATAAAGAATCAGCCACTACAGAGGAGGAAGAAGAAGCATGAATAAGGGAAAGCTGTTTGTGATTTCCGGTGCATCCGGTGTGGGAAAGAGCACTGTATTAAGTAAGGTTATGGCGCAGAGAGGGGACCTTCGCTTTTCTGTGTCTGCAACTACCCGCAGTCCCCGCCCCGGTGAGCAGGAGGCAGTTGATTATTATTTTGTGACCCATGAGCGCTTTCAGGAGATGATTCGCGATGATGAATTCCTGGAATACGATGAGCACAATGCGACTTACTACGGCACTCCCAAGTCCCAGCTGGAGGAAAAGCTGACACACGGCAATGTGATTTTGGATATTGAGCCAAACGGTGCGTTCAATGTCCGTAAATCCAGACCTGATGCTACCCTTATTTTCATTATGCCGCCTTCCATGGAAGAACTGGAGACTCGCCTGCGTGGGCGCGGAGATACCTCTGAAGAGCAGATGGCGCTGCGTCTGGAACGAGCCAGATGGGAAATGGAACAGCGAGCAATGTATGACTATGTTGTGATCAACGACCGGGTGGATTCCTGTGCCGATCAAATACTTAAAATCATCGCCGATAAGACGATCAACGATTAAATTGGAGGAATAAAAAATGTTGTACCCCCCCGTACCTGAACTTTTGAAGCATGTGGATGGACGTTATCTGCTGGTGAATGTGGTGGCACACCGTGCACGCCAGATTGCAGAAGAGGCTGAAATTCTGGAAGAAGAACTGCCGGAAAAGCCTGTTACTCTGGCAATCCGTGAAGTAGCTGCCGGTGAACTGACCGCCAGCATCAAGGACGAATATATGAAGTAAAACGCAAAGGAGGGGCTTGTATGATTGCCAGAATTGCTGTTTCTGCGGCTAATTTTGCCATTGATAAGCCCTATTCTTATGCAATTCCTCAGGATATGAAGCTGCAGCCCGGTGATCGGGTCATGGTTCCTTTCGGAAGAGGCAATCGCAGAACGGAAGGAATCGTGCTGAGCGTGGAAAGTGGAGATGCGCAGAAGCTGAAGGCAGTGGATCGCTGTCTGGATGCGGAGCCTGTCCTCAACTTTCTTATGCTCAGGTTGGCTGCATTTCTGCGGGAACGCTATTTCTGCACATTTTATGATGCCGCCCGTGCAATGCTCCCTGCGGGACTGTGGTTCCGCACCAAAGAGAGCTATGCCCTGACGGAGGATGACTCCTGGAAAACAGCAGCAATACGCCAGACGGATGCTCTGGCGATTTTGCGATTTTTACAGGATATTGGCGGGGAAGCACAGCGGGAAGCTTTGACAGACGTCATTCCGGATGAAGAGCGTCTGCAAAAGGCGCTGGACTACCTGCGTCATAAAAAGTGGATTACGGAAAAAACAGACTTCCTGCGCAGAACCGGTGACAAAACCGAGAAAATTGCGACGCTTGCCGCTCCTGCAGAGGAAGTTATGGAATATGCTGCCAAACGCCCTAAATCTGCAGCTATGCAGAAGGCGGTACTGGAGATCATGTGTAGTGTGGGCAGCGTATCCGTGAAAGAACTGTGCTATTTTACCGGCGCAAAGCCGGCAACGGTGAAACGGCTGGAAAAACTGGGATACCTGACTTTGTCAGATCGCCCTGTCCTTCGCTGTCGGGAGATCCGTCCGGCACAGTTAGACGGCCCTCTGATCCTCAATGAGGAGCAGCAGACGGCCTATTCTTCTCTGAAACAGCAGATGGAGCAGGAAAAGCCGGGAGCAGCTTTGCTTTACGGTGTTACCGGCTCCGGAAAGACCGCTGTGTATCTCAAGCTGATACAGTCCGTTTTGGACAGCGGGAAAAGTGCCCTGTTTCTGGTGCCGGAGATTGCCCTGACCCCGCAGTTGCTGGGCTTGCTGGCAGCCTGCTTTGGAGATCTGGTAGCAGTTCAGCACAGCAGCCTTGCAGCCACAGAGCGCTATGACCAGTGGAAGCGAATCCGCTCGGGAGAAGCAAAAGTGGTGGTGGGAACCCGGTCTGCTATTTTTGCGCCTTGCTGTCAGCTGGGGCTGATTATCATTGACGAGGAGCAGGAGCATTCTTATAAATCTGAAAATACACCCCGCTATTCCGCAAAGGAAGTGGCGCTTTGGCGGGGGCTTCATGAAAATGCACTGGTGCTGTTTGGGTCAGCAACCCCCTCTATTGAGACTATGTACCATGCAAAACAGGGAGATTATCAGCTGTATCGATTAAACGAACGATATAATGGAAAGAATCTTCCGCAGGTAGAGATCGTGGATATGCGGGAAGAGCTGAAGATGGGCAATGACCTCACCTTCAGCTATGCCCTGCAGGATGCCATTGATGCCACATGGGCAGCAGGCAAGCAGACGGTTCTGTTCCTGAACCGCCGGGGAAACAGCAGAGCCATGGTGTGCGTTAACTGCCACGAGGCACCGGAGTGCCCCCGCTGCAGTGCACGGCTCACATATCACAGCGCCAATTCCAGAATGATGTGCCACTATTGCGGCTATTCTCAGCCCGCAACCAATATCTGCCCCCGCTGCGGCGGACCGCTGAAGCGGATGGGAACCGGTACCCAGAAGGCACAGGAAGAACTTCAGTCGCTGTTTCCGGAAATGGAAATTGCCCGGATGGATACCGACACGGTGAGTGCGGTAAATACCCACGAAAAAATTCTGGATCACTTTAAAAATGACCATGTTCCGGTGCTTTTGGGAACCCAGATGGTTGCCAAGGGCTTAAATCTGCCGGATGTGACACTGGTGGGTGTGCTGGACGGAGATCTGAGCCTTTATGCGGATCATTTTCGTGCGGCAGAAACCACCTTCGATATGCTGACACAGGTGGTTGGCAGAGCAGGCCGGGGTGATACCGCCGGAAAGGCTATCATTCAGACACTGGTGCCGGAGCACAAAGTAATCAATCTGGCTGCCCGTCAGGACTATGATGGCTTTTATGAGCTGGAGACCAATCTGCGGAGATTGCAGCAGTTCCCGCCGTTTGGGGATCTTGCGGAGATTACCTTCGTAGGACAGGATGAAGCAAGGGTACTTCACGGAGCTGCGATTTTCCGGGACAGCCTCAACAGCTGCCTGAAGCAGCCGCCTTATACACAGGAACAATGCACAGTGCTGGGACCTGCGCCCTGCCCGGTGCCCAAAATCAACTACAATTTCCGCTACCGACTGACGCTGCGCTGCCGGATGACCAAGTCTCTGCGGGAACTGATCGCACATTTTCTGCGGCAGTTTGCCAAGGACAGAGACAACCGGGGTGTTTCGGTCTTTGCGGATGTAAATGGATATGACTAGAAAGAAGGATACGGTATGGGAATTCGCAAGATTTTGACAGATAAGGAACCGGCACTGCACAAGGTGTGCAAGCCTGTTGTAAATTTTGATGCCAGACTGCATAAGCTGCTGGATGATATGACAGAAACTCTGGAAGAGGCAAACGGCGTTGGCTTGGCTGCACCGCAGGTGGGCATTCTCCGCCGGGTTGTTGTGGTAGATGTCGGTGACGAATACCTGGAACTGGTAAATCCCACTTTGGTGGAGACGGACGGCGAGCAGGAAGGTATGGAAGGCTGCCTCAGCGTGCCGGGAAAATTCGGCATCGTGAAGCGTCCTTATTACGCAAAGGTTCGTGCGCAGGATCGTAATGGCGAATGGTTTGAGGCAGAAGGGGAAGAACTGATTGCCCGGTGCTTCTGCCATGAGCTGGATCATCTGGATGGCATTGTTTACACCGAAGTGATGGAGCGCCTCCTGACTGAGGAAGAATTGGAAGCGCTGGAAACAGAATAAAACGGACTTGGATAACGAACGATAGGAGGGACGAATATGCGTGTAGTATTTATGGGAACCCCGGATATTGCAGCTGTTTGCCTAAAGCAGATATTAAATGACGGATTTGATGTGGTTGGTGTCTATACCCAGCCGGATCGCCCGAAAAACCGCGGCATGAAGCTGGCATTTTCTCCTGTGAAGGAGGTTGCACTGGCACATGAGATTCCGGTGTTTCAGCCGGAAAACTTCCGCAGCCCGGAAACGGTGGAAGAATTGCGGGCATTGCAGCCGGATGTGGTGGCGGTAGTAGCCTACGGTCGGATCCTGCCCCAGACGATTCTGGATGTGCCTGCAAGAGGCTGCGTCAATATCCATGCAAGCCTGCTTCCCAGCTATCGGGGATCTGCGCCCTATCAGTGGGCGGTACTGGACGGATGCAAGGAAACCGGCGTAACAGCGCAGTATATGGTACACGACATGGATGCCGGAGATGTGATCGATGTGGCCAAAACCCCCATCGAACCCAATGAAACCGCCGGTCAGCTGCTGGAGCGGCTGGCAGTGCTGGGGGCTGACTTGCTCAGCAAGACTTTGAGACGAATGGCAGAGGGGACGGTCGAGGGAACTCCGCAGGATACGACCCATGTCACTTTTGCTCCCATGCTGGACAAGACCATGAGCCCCATCGACTGGAATAAGACTGCCCAGCAGGTGCATAATCATGTGCGGGGACTGCATCCCTGGCCTGTGGCAACTGCCCAGCTGGCCGGTACAAAATTTAAGATTCATGAAACTGTGGTCACCGAAGGCTCCGGTCAGCCGGGTACCATTCTGAAACTGACAAAGACCGGACTGGTTGTAGCCTGCGGAGAAGGTGCAGTGGAAATTCGCTCCCTGCAGGCAGAGGGCGGAAAGCGTATGGCAGCGCCGGACTATTTCCGGGGTCATCCCTTGGAGGTTTAATTCATGGGTGCAAGAAAGACAGCTTTGGATGTGTTGATCGCCTGCAGAAAGCAGGCTGCCTGGTCTAACGGTGTGCTCAAAGAGTATATCCGGCGGGATATGCTGGATAAGCGGGATGCCGCCCTGGCAACCAGACTGTGCTACGGCGTGATGCAGAATCGGATGCTGTTGGACTTTTATCTGAAACAGCTCCTTACGGGGCGGGTCAAAGATCTCCACCCTGTGGTGCGTGATATTCTGCATTTGGGACTGTATCAGCTGTATTTTATGGATAAGATCCCGGAATCTGCGGCGGTCAACGAGTCTGTGACTCTGGCAAGAAAGTATTGCCGGCTGCAGAGAAAAGCCCCCGGTCTTGTCAATGCTGTGCTGCGCAATGCAGTGCGAAACCGAAACACTTTGAAACAGCCCAAGAGTTTGGCGGAAAAATACAGTCATCCGCAAAAACTCATTGATGTACTGAAAGACTCTGTTGGGACGGAGAAGCTGGAGCTGATGCTCCGTGCCAATAATGAAACCCCAAAAACTGTGATTCAGGTGAATACCCTGAGAACCACAGTGGAAGCGCTGCAGACAGAACTGGAGCGCCAGTGGGTAGAATCCCAGCCCCATCCCTGGATGCCGGATTGTCTGGTGCTTTCCGGTACGGGAAATATTGAAAATCTGCCGGCGTTCCGGGAAGGCCTTTTCTATGTGCAGGATGCCGCTGCCAAGCTGGCAGTGCTCTGCGCCCAGATTCCCAAGGGCTTCTATGTCCGTATTCTGGATTGCTGTGCTGCTCCCGGCGGCAAGACCTTTGCTGCAGCCATTGCTTCCGGCGGTGAAGGAAAGGTGCGCTCCTGCGATATTCATAAGCACAAGACGGAGCTGATTGAAGCCGGAGCCAAGCGGCTGGGACTTACCAATATTGCTGTTTATCAGCAGGATGCCACGGAAGAACACCCCTCCTGGGTGGGACGAATGGATATTGTGCTGGCGGATGTGCCCTGCTCCGGATATGGAATTATTCGGAAAAAGCCGGATATTCGCTATAAAGACCCGGAAACCATGGAGGAACTGCCGGATCTGCAGCTGAAGATTCTGGAGCGGCAATCCACCTATGTAAAACCCGGTGGAACTCTGCTCTATTCCACCTGCACACTTCTGCGTCGGGAAAATGAGGAAGTAGTGGAATCTTTCCTCAGCGGTCATCCGGATTTTTATCTGGAACCGCTGAAACTGCCTTCTGTATTTCCTGTTAACCACAGCGGGATGCTGACTCTGGTGCCCGGCGAATATGACACAGACGGATTCTTTATCTGCCGTCTGCGGAGGAAATCATGAACGACCATTTGAAATCAAAAACCCTGGAAGAAATGAACGGCCTGTTTCGGGAGATGGGACAGCCGGCCTTCCGTGCAAAGCAGGTTTATACCTGGCTGCATAAGGGCGTCCGCTCCTACGAGGAGATGACCAATCTTCCCAAGGATCTGCGGGCACTGCTGGCAGAAAAATATCCCATTCAGGCACCGGAAGTGGTGCGCAAACAGGAATCCCGAAAGGATGGAACCATCAAGTACCTCTGGAAGCTGTCTGACGGCAACTGCGTGGAAACGGTTCTTATGCGCTATCACTACGGCAATACGGTCTGCATCTCCACGGAGGTTGGCTGCCGGATGGGCTGCGCTTTTTGTGCATCTACCCTGGGTGGACTGGTTCGGCGGCTGGAACCGTTTGAAATGCTGGATCAGGTGCTTTTTACCCAGGTGGACTCCGGCCTGCCCATTTCTCATATTGTGCTGATGGGCATTGGCGAACCGCTGGATAATTTTGATAATGTAATGCGTTTTCTGGAACTGGTGAACAGCGAAAACGGCATGAACATTTCCATGCGGCATATCAGTCTTTCT
>RCNI01001146.1_pt1 | contig 14845 bp, 19 predicted proteins | sample 2041151 | NCBI WGS metagenome assembly RCNI01 (sample SAMN09708214, study PRJNA481090) | feces metagenome | isolation source: feces | place: Antarctica: Albino Rookery | reverse complement strand
AAGCAGTCAACACAAGCACTCTGTCAGGATGCTTTAATAGTTTTGCAGCTTCTTTTGTGGTCAATACCAGATCACCTCTTTTTTGTAGGTTTCTTCTGGTATCCTGTTCCGTGGCATACGTTGCACTTCATACGATCACCATTGGACTTTGATTTGATTGTAACTGTTGTTACTTTTTGAGTAGCTTTAGCTATAATCAATCACCAACTTTCTGTGCATTGTGGTTGTACTGTTCACCGTGTACATTATTGATCGTTGCAGAATCACCCTCAACCGTTTGTTTAGTTGTTGTAACAGTGATTTCACCGGCACTGTTCATGGCTTTCCATAGTGCATCGTCAACAATGCGTTGAGCGTTCTGCGTTGCCCATACAACGCACCCTACGCAAACAAGGGCAAATATAACAAGAGTGGCAGAAAGCACTGCCACGAGCTTCTTGAGCCATTTAACAGTGCTTTCTTTATCTTGCAACCAATCGGTAGCAATCCGTGAGGCTACTACTGCCTGTGCGATTGCCTCTTCTTCTTGCTTTGCTTTATCTTCCATGCTTCCTCCTTATAGACCGCCGCCAGACAGTAGGTATCCAGCAAACGCTGCTACCACCAGCGATATGATTTGACTTACAATGTTTTCCCATCGTTTAGCAGGTTTAGACATTATTTGTTCCACTTTTACCGTGTTTCTGTTGATCGCTTCTGCTAGCAATTCAATATCCTTGTGGATAAGCTCGAACGCTGTATTGCCATCGTACAAGCGCTTCTGGTGTTCTTCTAGCATTATGCCTTGCTTTTCCACCATTTTTTTCAGTTCTTCTACTGCTGCACATGGGCAAGGGGAAAGATTACAATCTGCCACATTAATCACCGCCAGTCGCGCGGTCAATCATTGTGATAACTTCCTCACGTGTAACGTAAGCATGTGGGCGATCACCGTCGGTCACGCCTTTTTCTGTCTGTCGCTTGATTGATTCCTTTGCCCAATCGCTGGGCGGATTCTGAGAAAGCTCGCGCGCGTAACGCTCCATAAATTCAACAAACTGTTCGTATGTCACCGTGGGTTCCTCCTTTTTTACCAGTTCTTTTTTGAATAATTGCCACATTGCAGGTCTTTCAACCATAGGAGCAGGGCATTGCTTACCTGTTACGTCATAGTGGCGCAATACATTCTCAGGTGGAATGTTGTATTTCTGCATCAGTTCACGAACCAACTTCACAGCATTGTTGATGCTGTCTTGTCTGATATTGCGTGTTTTGCCGTTCATGCAGATTTCAACGCCAATGCTGTTAGAATTTCGGCACTCAGGGTGCTTGTAATGCTTCGCACCGCAATGCCACGCGGTCATGTTCTCTGGAACGCTCTCCCAAATTTCGTTTTCGTCAACAAAGAAATGGGCAGACGCTCCGACCTTTTCTCTGGCGAAGTAGTCCGCGTTGTTCTTCGCTGTATCGCCATTGTTTGACGTGTAATGAACCACAATATACTTGGTATCATTGCGCCTGCCGCCGTGGTTCTGAGGGTTGCAGAGTTTCTTGTTGATCACCATTTCTTTTCACCATCCCCGATGCCGGGCGTAGTTGGGTCTACAAAGACCGCAAGCACCGCTAGGCACATTGTAGTAAGCTGCACAGGGTTCTGTAACACAGACAGGATACCGTCCCAGACAGCCGCCCACGACGTAAATGTGTTTGGGTCTACTCCAATCGCTGTTAAAGCGACTGAAGCAACGCCGACCCAAAACCACGGATTCTTGAATCTGTTTTTCATGGTGCACCTCACCGCGCAAGTTCTGGTAAGTCAAGATCGATAAGCACCTGCCGTACATCTTCTCGGATAACCGCCGGAACGTCTGATAGTTTCTTCAAACCTTTCAGGATAAGTTGTGCATAAATAGCTGCCATTAAAGACACTCCTTTCTAATTGCTTTTGTTATATTATACCATTTTTTCATACAGTTCGGCAAGTGCAAGTTGTAAATCTTCCAACTGTCCAGCATAGTCTTTTTTGGCAAGAGATTGCTTGTAAGCAACTTCGCCTTTTGCCGCAATCTCTCGTGCTTGATCGAGGGAAACAACCGTGATTCCGTCAATCCATTCATCACCCACTGTATCAATCATCAGTTTTGTGCCGCCGTACATATTGATTAGCGCGTCAGCTTCTTCTTCTGTTGGTACATACTCAGTCATTGGTGTTGTTGTTTCGTCTGGATTATTCATTGTGTAATCAACCTGCCAGCGACAAAGCTGAACCGTGTTTCCAAGTGTTCTGATGTGCATTTTATCACCTCTATTCTATTTTACCACAAAAAAACTGAACTAAATCCATAACATTTAGTATTTGTTGTTGGAAAGTGTAGTATTTGTTCCTGAATCTACCGGAGATTTACCCATACAGTTGTTTCCGGTAACAAGGTTATTTTTTCCATTAATCTTTATTGTGTGTTGCGCCGATGTGTAATCTCCACTTGTTCCAGTGCCGCGGATACAAACATTACCAGTAATGATGTTATTAGTAATGTTGTAACCATCAATTCCAGTAATATTATCTTTGCAGATATTACCAGTAATAGTGTTGTTAGAACCGCTAGCAGTTATACCGGATTTTTGGTTATTGTTGCAAGAATTTCCGACAATTACGCTATTAGATGTAGTGGTTATTCTCATTCCGGTTTCAAGGTTATTAACACAATTATTTGCAATGAATATACTATTGTTTGTTGAATATATAACAATTCCATTTCCAGCAGATTCACACACGTTTCCGATGAATGCGTTATTGTTACCGCTGCAAGATATCCCGGTTGTCTTTGAAAACAAACTCGAATTACCATTACAAGAAAGATTAGATATAGTGCATTTATTTCCTGTAACTTTGATGATTTCCACATTGTCATTCATTGCTTTAAGCAAGGTAGACATACGGTTACCTTTTAGTATTGTACCAACCTTGTTGACTGCAATACTTTTGGAGATATTGTAAGTTCCATCCAAAATAACAACCTCACCGCCGCCGGACGGAAGCGCCTGAATTGCCGCGTTGATTTCAACTTGGTCATCTGTGCCGTCGCAGAGATAATCCACGTCTGCCGAAGTCCAGCCCGCTGTTGATGTGCCAACAACGAAGCGGGAATATTTCTTGCCAGAACCGCCGCCTTTGGGCGCGTCTAATGCGCCAACAACGTTTTCAGCGGTGAAACCTAAAAACTGCCCTTGTGCGCCTGTGACCTCTGGAATAGCGCCAACCTGTGCGGCTGTGTAATCACCATCCTGTGGAGTGATCGCGCCTGTTCTGCCGTTGAACGATGATACACCGGATTCTGGTGGGGTCTCGGCTTTCCACTCTTCGTTACGGTAGGTCAGGACTTGCCCGTCTGTGGCGGTTTCCGGTGCGCTTAGTTTGCTCACTGCTGTCTGGTTGACCTCTTGCAAATTCACGATAATGTCTGCGTGGTCTTTTGCCGTGAAGTTTCGTCCGATTGCTTCGCCAGCCTGCCAACGTTTAGCAGCGCCCTCTACACCACGAGTACAGCCGGATAAACTGTCCTCTGTTTTGGCGGTGTATAGGATTGTCTCCGCATTCTCGTCTACGCCGATTGTGGCAAGGTTAGGAGCGTCAGGAAACGCGCTGATATTGTCTACTGATATTACAGCGTCCCCCTCGCCTATCGACTGTTTGAGCCGAGCTAGAGGGGAAAACGCGATGGGTTGATAAAGTGTTTGCATAAGTCCTCCTTATACTGTTTGGTCACCACGAGACTGCACAAATCCTTGTAAGTAGACGTTGATCGTGATGTACGAAAGGTCGTTTGGGCGTATCTCTACATTATGCCACGTGCCGCGCGGTATCTTACCTCCATTATCAAGCAAATAACGTGTAAGGTCAAGTTCTGCGCTGGTAGTGGAAAAGGTTTGGCGTGCTCTGCCGTTCACGTAAAGCGTGAATGATTGCGGATTGCCAAAGCGGAAAATACCTGCGGTTACATCGTGCTTGTGTGCTGGGATTGTAAACTCGTGAATGTGGTTTGGTGTTTCGAATCGGTGCGTATGGTCTGGTACTTCAAAATCGTGCCTATGGTTTGGTATGCGCACTTCGTGGCTGTGTGCGTCGTGTTCGTGTGCGCCTGATGGTGTCCATATTACTGAACCAACTATCTCATTTCGCCGGTCAACTACTGCCAAACGAGTAGAGCGTTCTATGCCGTGGTTGTGGTTGCTGCTTCCGCGTCCACCGTCATCTATTGCATAGGTGTTGCGTGCTGTCAGTGTCACAGCGTCAGAAGATTCAACAGAACCTCCGCCGCTGTCCGTAGAATCATAAGTGCCACCGCCGCTTCCTGTGGTGTCGTATGAGCCACCTCCGCTACTGGTTGAACTGTACTGCGTTGGCTCGGTTGATGTGGTTTCGGAATACGCTCGGAAACTGTCAAGATTGATTTTAGCCAGAACCTTATTGACATAACGCATTTCCTCTGGAATGTAAAAGTCAAGTGTTGCGCCATCTTGCGTTGAAGCGTTCGCCTGTAAGGATAAGGCGTAAAGCTGTGTAGCTCCCTGTGCATATGCCTGTTCAATCCTTACACGGTCTGCAAGGTCTGCTACTGTTCCGGCAATGTCTGTTGATTTGTTGGAAAGTGTGATTTTGACTTCCGGTACTTCATCATAGGTGCGGCTAATTTCTACAATGTAGGTATCTATCTTTTCGCCGTGCTCTGGTTCAATTCGGACGCGCTGACCAATTTCCGCCGGGGCTTCTCCTTGTATTTCTTCCAGCCCCACCTCATAGGACTGGATAGGGTTTGATAATTCGTCCAGCATGTTTTGCGCCGCTGATTTTAGGCTTTCTTTATCCTCGTATCTGCGATCAATCCAAACACGCTCGACAAGCCCATATTTAGCAATTGCAGACGGGCTTTCAAGGTACGGTTTGCCTCCGTTTATGTCTTTGATACCAAGTTGGTTTACCCCCTCGCCGTAACCAAGAGGGTAAATGCGCGTGCAAATTTGTGTATAGTCCGGCGTGTTGCCAAACGACAAAAGGTTTTTTTCTGTGCGGATATACAATTCAGGGTTGCCAGAGGTGTCAAGACTTTCAAGCGACAATTCCCACGGGTAAACATGGGTATTAGTTCGCCAGATGTAATCTTTCAAAGGGTTAGCGATGGAGAACAGAGCCGCAAGAAGTCCCTCGTTCTCCCATGCATATTCGTAGTATCGTGTAAAGTCGCAACGCTTTAGCACCCAATTCTTTGTTCTTTGCTGAGACAAAATAAAATTGATGTATTGTCTTGTCGTTCCACTTCTTGGAGCATGATAACCAAAAAGCACTTCATCCATCAACGTTACTAGCACATGCTCACAGTGATAGGTTATGCTGTTTGTTTCTTCCTGCTGCATTTCAGACGGCAAAATCCGGAACAATTCGCCATCATCGTGCCGAACGTACCAGAACGGCTGACAATATTCGGTTTTAACGTCATCAATAGGCATTGAGAACGTCAAATAAGATAAGGCGTTTATCTTTTCATCGAGAACAACGCCGAAAGCATGTTCAAGAATCGCCACGCGCTGAAATTGTCGGTTAAAAACCTCGATCATAGATACGCCTCCGTCATTGTTACACTACCATGTAACGCTCCACCTGTGCCGCTGGATACTGAGATATTTTGCAATCCGCGTGCCAGTTTCACCCAGTCACCTGTCTGCTGATTCAGGACGTTCTGTCCGTTCATCGTGACGACATAGTTTTCTGTGTCAATCCTGATAACACCTCCTGGCGGCAATGCAACATTGATTGTTATAGTCTCAGTATCCACAAACGCCGCTTCGGTTTCCACATATAGGCCAGTAGTTGACAGGATAGAACGTGCAATATCCTTTACCACGTCTGCTGAAAGGTTGATTTTATCCGATGTGATAAGTGCAACTGGGAAATCTTTTACCAGTCTGAACGCTCCTTGTAAAGCGTCTGATGGTTTAAACGCTACCCCAAAATCCTTTGAAATATAGCCGGATACGGACAAGTCAGACTTGCATACAAACTCACGCGGAATTGTCAATGCAACATTTGTTGAAAGTCCAAAAACTGATTTGCTTTCAAACTTTGATGGAATACCCATTCCGCCCTCAGCCTTTGCAACAAGACGTTCAGACGCAATAAACGTGCGTGACATATCCTTTCCGCCGTGGATTGATACCATTCTCAATTTATCTTCCGCAATAAATTTGCGTCTGATATCTGTTTGGGGTTTTAGTCCATACCGTATAAATCCATATTGTTCTGCCATATCAGTTCAACGCGATTCGAATGTCTGATGCTTCAAAAGTCGGGCGGTATCCCGCTTTGATTACGGTCGGTACGACTTCCTGCACAACGCATACAGGATTCCCGCCTGACTCCGCGTCTTGTAATGTGGTGTACGACCATTGCCCCCACTCAGAAGTGGGGCGAGGGAATGTAACTCCAGAAGATGCTTCCAGAATCATCTGACCAGAATCAGACGGTGATGGAGTAGAGAACTGAACCGGAACACGAGCATAATCACCGCCGCTAAATTCAGAGCCGCCACTTTCAGGGTTTCCGTTCCATAGCGCAAGGAATGGGGAAATGCCTGTGATTGTTTGCGACCGAAAAATATTAAGCATTTTTGTCTTGTATTCGGTAGAAAGTTGACCAGACAGGGAAAACTTGATATCTCCAGCTAATATGACCGGACTTTCACCCTGTCCAATAGTGATGCCCTCGCTTAAAGCACCGTATGCAAGGCAGTTGCCTCCAGCAAGACTGTCGAAAATTCCGACGTGCTGTGCAGTTCCTCCGGCTGTCTGGGCTTTTGGAAATGTGATCTGTTTTTGTGATTGAATTGACATTGTTTGCCCGCTTGCTGCCGGGTTGGAAAACTCGATCTTTGCACGGGAGTAACCATTGTATGCCACCTCTGTTCCTGTTCCTGTTTCTCCGGGTGATGTAAGAAAAAGCCCCAAATATACATTTGATGGTGCTGCAAAGTCCTGACCGCGTAGCACATTAAGAAAACCGTTTTCAAGATAATCAGTTGCGTTCATTCTGTCACTTCCTCTTTGTAGTGGTTATAATTGTTATGTTGTTTACAGTATAACTGTTGGGATTTATTATTTCAAATATTGCGCCTTTTTCAACAGTACCATCATAAGTCACGGAATTTTTCCCATTTTTCAGCGGCTCAGAACGTGATTCAGCAAGCGCAAACGGCTCACACACAAACTCAAGCGTAAAATCTCGCATACACTCGTTGGCGTAGTCTATAATTTCTGGCGGCTCGTACAGTTCCCCGATATAGTATTTATCAGGTTCTTCCCATAACCTCAATTGAGCTTTTCGGCTTAGCTGATAAGCAATTTCACGCAGATCAGCGCGAGAAATCTTGCGCTCCAATGTACACTCAATTCTTATTACACGTTCGTTCCATACGTTTTTTCCGTGATTGTATACGCCGGAACGGCGGGGAATTTCGGTCTTTCTTTCTCGCTTCTCCGGGAGAAGAACATCGAAACATACAACCTTTATTCCCCAGTCGTCAACGCTGTTATATTTTCCGAATGAAAAGCTATCTGGTGTCAAACTTTTAACCCCCTCCGTCTCATTTCATAGGCTGCCTGCTGCCCGATCTCTCGACCAATGTTGCGGGATTCTTGGCGGCTTCCTGTTGCACCGTAAACCGTAACAGGCATTTCGATTTTATTTACAATGGTTCTTTCGCTGTTGTTGTTGGTTACGTTGTGTGATACAGCGGACGGTGTGAACGAAGATGCAGCGGACACAAACGACGCTTGCACTTCTGGCATACGTGGAGCCATTCGCGCCGCAAAAGTTGCAACATCAGTGGAATATGTGGAGCGTTCCGAACTTCCCGAACTTCCCTTTGACTTCCTGCGGATTTCTTCATCTGCTTTTTGCAGTGCGTCGGATACCATCCTAGAAACCGCTGAGAACAGAGAACCTTTTCCGTTTTCGATACCGTCAACCATGTTGCTAACAAGGTTATTTCCGATTCTTCTTGACTCACCCTCCGCTTTTGTTGCTTCACCAGTAAACGCTGTTGCAAGGTCTTTTGCAGCACTTTGTACAAGGTTCTTGTTGCCTGTAAGTGCTCCTTGAAGTGTCTTGACCATTGCAACTCCTGTGTTTTTCACTATTCCAAGTTGGTTATCAATGCTCTTGACATACTCTTTAACAGTATTAGATGCAACTGCACCAATTAGACCCATATTCTTTTCAGCGCTTTGGGCGATACCATCGACAAACGCTTCACCACTTGATGCCAATTCAGAAAGAGATTTGTTCAGGTTCTGATAAATCAACCGTACTTGCTCTGGTGTAAGTTCCTTTACGGTTACAGGGATTTCAAACGCACCGACTTCTCTTTGTGCTTGCTCTACTGCAAGGCGAGTCTTTTTTGCGAATAGTTCAACATAGTTTTGCAACTCAACGCTTGACATCTGAGACAATACGCGGATCTCATGGGCTGCCTTGGGTCCCAATCCTTTCAAGGTATCCAACAAAGCCTGCGGAACGCCACGTTGAGCCAGCAAAGCCATATCATTTTGATACCGTTCGAGTTGCAAGACTTGTTCTTCGAGGCGTTTTGTGAGTTCGTCTGCGGTTAATTCGCTTGACTTTCCAACTTCGTCAAACAATCCGACAAAGTTTTGCAGCGCGTTTGCTCTGCTTTCTATGTTGCGTAAATAGTCATCAGCCGCCTTGTCTGCCTGCTCAAAGGCTTTCTTTTGTGCTTCTGCGTCTGCAAGTCTTGCTTCTTGGCGTGCCACATATAGATTGCGCTCTATCTGCTCAATTTCAGCCGCTTTCAAGCCTGTCATTGACTTTAAATCTTCCCAAAATTCCGCTTCTTCTTCAAGCGACATGTCAAAATACTTTTTCTTGTCGCTTATCCATTGGGTTGCGGCTTGCAAGATTTTTTGTGATGTTTCTTGCGCGGCTTTTTCAGCTTTCTTTGAATTTTTCTTTATGCCTTGCGCTGTTCCAGCTACAATTTTCGCGCCAACTTGCTCGCGGAACTCGCTGGACGCATCTTTGTTGATTCCAAGAGTCTTTTTTGCTTTTTCAAGTGTTTCTTTCGACATCTTCTCAACGGCTTTTATAGCATCTTTGGTCTTTACTATACCAACCGCAACACCTTTGTTAAGCATAACGCCAATTTGGTCGCGCGTCACATGCGATGGAGAATGGATTTTAAAGAAACTCTTGAACTTGTTTAACACTGCTTGACCTGCTTCTTTTGCAGCGTCAACCACTGAACCTATGGCGTTTTTTATTCCTTTTGCAATACCTCCAAGAATATCTTTGCCAAGTTGAATCCAATCCGTTTCCATGAATTTCTGGTTGATGGATTCAATAACTTCCACAAGACCGCCAACAAGTTCCGGAATTGCTTTTATTATACCAGCTAACAAACCCAGCAGAAGTTCTACACCTGTTTGTATAATTTGTGGCAAAGAATCTATAACGAAAGATATTATTGATTCAATAACCGCCGGAAGCCCTGCAAGCAATTCTGGTATTGCGCTTAACAATCCCTCAGCAAGGCTTATTAAAATATTTTTTCCTGCTTCTAATATTTCTGGAAGATGATCGCTTAAAGTAGTAACTATATTTGTGATAATTTCAGGTATCGCCGCGGATAGCTCAGGCAAAGCGGCAACTAATCCATCAGCTAAAACTACAATCAGTTGCAATGCTGCCCCCAGCAATTCACTCGCACTACCTATTAAATCATTTGCAAATTGTGTGATAGTTTCTACCGCTGCTGGAACGAGTTCTGGCAGCGCTTGTTGTAGCCCTTGCGCAAGTTGCTTTATGATTTTTGCAGCAGAGTCAAGTAAAAGAGTGTAATATGATAAATACCCTTTCACTAGAGCTTCTATAATGGGTAAGGCTGCTTCTCCAATTCTTGGTGCAGCATCTAACAACCCATTTATGATTGACTCAATTATGTCAAATCCAAGTTGAATAAATCCCGGAAGCCCCTCAGCCAACCTTGCTAAAGCATCCGCAAGAATGTTTCCAAGCGCGTCAACCGCTCCTGACAATCCCTCATTTTTGAATGTATCTGTCAGTTTCGATACTCCACTTGTGCCGAACTGTACAAAGTCTCTCAGAGCTGGTGTAAGTTTGTCAGAAATAGCAATTTGTGCGGTTTGCATTGCGCTTTCGAAAAGGGTGATATCACCAGCTAAATTATCCAACTGTGTCTCAGCCATTGCTTCTGCTGAACCTTGAGCTTTGTCGATGTACCCTGATAATTCATCAAATCTTTTTCCGGAATTAGCAAGCATTGCATTTACTGATTTTAAATCAACTTTGTTGAAAATCTCATTGAGTACTTGTGTCTTTTTTTCCTGAGAAAGTTTTGATAATGATTTATCCATATCCATGAAAATATCGTTCAGTGAACGCATGTTTCCGGATGAATCAAACACCTTTAGTCCGAGAGAGTCAATTGCGTCTGCTGCTTTGTTGGTGGGAGCAGACAACGAAAGAATAATGTTTCGGAGCGCTGTACCGCCCTCTGCGCCTTTTACACCATTATCTGCTAATATACCCAGTACAGTAGCAAGTTCAGTTGTACCACCTTTTAAAACCTTTGCTGTACCGCCCACCTGCAAAATTGCAGCACCCAACTGTGCAATACTTGTATTTGACTTGGAGGAAGCCATAGCCATCTTATCAACAAGTTGTGCTGATTCATCCATTGTCAAGCCAAGTGCAGACTGCGCATCGGTAACCATGTCTGACGCGTATGCAAGGTCGATTCCACCAGCAGCAGCAAGATTTAGGACGTTTGGCAACTGTTGCATTGATTCATCAGCAGTATAACCTGCAAGAGCCATGTAATTCAGTGCATCAGCTGCCTCTGTTGCGCTGAAAGAGGTTTTAGAACCCATTTCCAACGCAAAATCTCGCAGATTTTGAACTTTATCTGTTGTAGTGCCCATTGTAGCAGCTACTTGCGACATGCTTTTATCGAAGTCCATTCCAACCTTGACAGAACTAGCCCCGAAAGCTAAAACAGAGGTACTAGCCGCGGCTATTGCTCCGGTTGCAGCTTTCATTCCTGTGCTTGCTACACTTCCAAGTTTTGATATTCCAGACTTAAATCCACTGTCATCTATCTCTGTTCCGATTCGGACTGTGCCGTCATTTGCCATTTATCCCACCTCGATGTGTTATGGCACTATGGCACTTTGATTTCAAATTCTTTTTTGCAGATTTTGCATTTTGTCCATACACCAGAACATTGCGCGGTTTTTTCAATCATTACTTGACTGTTCACCGCTCCGCATAGCGGACATTTTACTTTTTGCTTGTTTGTACAGTTCATCTACTTTGCGCTTCATCTCCTCTTCGTGTTCTGCGGCGGTTTTTGGTTTTTTGCAAACATCCAAAGCATACCGTAATTTCATTTCACGATAAAAAGCCTTTTGGCTTTTTGGAACATCATCAATTTTTACCGCTCTGTAATGTATAATTTTGCACATTTGACAATCATCTGGCAAACTACGGAACAACGCCATAAATTCCCACCAGTGCAGAGGTTTTGTTGTGAGGTCGATTCCGTAAACATCAAGAAAGGCAGAATAAATGTACTCAGAATCCTTTACAAAGTCGAAACAAGGCTTGTCATTTGATTCTTTTCCACTTTGTCCCATGCTACCGCAAGAAAAAAAATCAATTACCGCATTTACAGATTCTTCCGTAAGTGGTAGGCGTTGGGATACTAAAAGTTCCCCCAACGCCTGTGCTTTTTCTTCTTGTGTTTTCCCACCGGACAAAGCACAAAAAATATTAACCCACACGCGAAAATCTGTGTCAATCGCGTATTCTTCGCCATCAATCAAAAGAGATTGTGGCGGCTTTTTGTATAGGTTCACTTTAGGTTCTGTACAAGAGCGAGCATTTTTGAAACATCTGGATTGTTCACCAGTTTGTTTACGTTTGCAATAGCCGCCTTGCTCTGTGCTTCGATTGCTGGCGCGTTGTAAGCGTTAAGAATTGCCAAAGTAGCTTGCAGCAGTTCGTTGACGTCCACCGTGTCAATGTCTGGCAAAGACTTAGGTGCACAATGCTCAACAAAGTCATACTGTGCTTGCACCATTTCTCTGCGGCTGATCTCTCCGTCAAGATATCTGCGGCTCAGTCTTTCCATTTCCTCGATTCGATCGTCGATATCGAGGGTTCTTGCTGGAAGTTCGTAATTCTTGTTGTTGATTTTCACTGTGTAATTCATTCAGATCATCCTTTCATACGCCTGCCGCGGAATAGGTGTATTCTGTCGGCGCATCTTTTACCGCCTTTAGGTCGATATCAATAGCACTGTTTTCGCCCGCGTTGCCACCACCGTCACTGTTTACAATGATAGACAGCTTGCCTTTTTCTCCTTTACCAGTCAAGATTGAGAAGTACACATATGGCACAATAACATCCTGACCAACGCCGTGTGCAATCTTGAGACTGAAGCAGTGATCTTGCACTTTATCCCCAATGTATCTATGACCTGTCAAATGGAAACTGCGCTGTGTGCCTGTCTTGCTGGTAGATAGTCCAGTTCGGATATATTGATTATCTGAGGTCGTCGGGTTCATTTGCGGGTCTACACCCTCGATACCAGTCTGCACAACTTCGTAATCAGTTTCTTTGTCTGTTTGACCGGGGAGACCAATAGCAAACACCCACTGATCGTTTGTGACAAGACCCTCAAAACTTGGCTGTGGTTCTTTTCCTTGCATCAATTCTGATACTTTCATTTTTTCACCTCATTCATAATAGTGAACACGACATTGAAACATATATTTTGCCGTGTTTCCTGCTGCATTTACTCCTGCAAAGTTAGGCATGTTTTGAAGATTTTCAATAGCCAGCACTTTGCAGTTTTCAAAATCTGGATAGTTTTTATTTGCTTCCTGTTCGTCTATCCAGTCCATAAAGTCTTGCGCGACTTGCAACTGTTCAGCGTTGTTGTCGCTCGTTCCTGCGTCTTGTGGCAACATGACAGATACAGAAAAATCAAACGACTTCACTCCATGACCACCTAGATATCTCTTTTCCCACGTTTCTCCATAAATGGTATTAAAACTAGTGTTACCGATAACGTCATCGCTTGTATTGGTATACAAGAACGATTGTAAACGCGGATAGTTAGACAGGTAACGCAACATAGCACCAGCTTTACCGGTTAATGTATTGCTCGATTTCACGTGCTAACTGCCCTCCTTTCGCAGCAACCATAGCTTTATCCCATTTTGCAGTTGCAAGCGGATGTTTATCCTTTGAAAAGTTGATTCTAGCACCATAATACATGCGTTTTGCATAAGGCGTTTTGTATTCTACATAGTCCTTTGTAATATTTACCGTTTGGTCAAGTGTTCCGGTATCCATAGGTACATAAGGAGAGCACAGCGCGTGTATTCGAGTATTTGCATATATACGCGCTTGTTCATTGAATACTCTGTTGAACGTGCCTTTTGGATTGTTGATTTTTACCGTAATCTTCATACACCCTCCAACCTATAATGTCCCAAGGCTTCGATGATTCTGGTTGCATCTTGAAACATTCGCACCTCAAACGCGTCTGGTCGGTGCTGGTTTACGATCTGTTGAACAGTCAGCGGTGTTACTTCTTCCTGTACCTCTCCTTTTATGACGTAATCTCCAAGTGATACCGTCCAACCGTCCATGTCGGTTTTCCATTCATTATACGGTCTGAATGTATCGCTTTTCGGAATACGAACAACACACGACCTATCAACGAGCATTGACGCCCCGGAATTGGTACGAACAGCCTGATAAGTCCACGAGCACAAATGCAACGTGGTTTTCTTCCATTTGTCTATTTTGTCGCCGGAATCACAACCGTTTAGCCTGTTTAGAATTGTGATTGTGTGGTCAAACGTTGGGGTCAGCTGTCCTTTTTTCCACCTTACACGCATACGCTCATCAACTCCACAGGCAGGATTTCAACCGCTTTGTCATAGATACCAGATAGTTTCTGTTCGCTTGTTTTTGCATCTGCGAAAGAGATAGACACTCCATCGTTTGAAACGCTAGAAACTTCCTGTTCTCCGTTTTCCTTTTCGTCCAAATGGTCAACCAGTAGTTTCATCACCAGTCTGATTTCCGGTGTGATTTCTTTGGGGTTGATTCGGTTTTGTGTCCAGTAGTCCAACTTCTTTTCTGCCATCAGTTCCAGAGTGGGGAACGCGATCTCCGTCGCGTTCCCTCCAAGTTCGATGTAGTGGGGATATGTGATATACATCAATCACGACTCCTTTTTCGCTTTGCGTGGTCTACCGCTAGCAGAGATTGTTTCGCTGGCAGGGGGTGTCAAACCCCCGCCGTAAAATTTGCCGTCAGCACCGCAACGATATCAGGCTTTAGGATTTTTGCACCATAAACATGCAATCCCTTTACGCCGTCATCAAATCCCTTTTCAAGGCGGTATGCTTCTGTTTTCAAAATCTGCTCTGCAAAAGTGCCCGCTGCGTTTGTGGAAGCAATAATCTTGTTCTTGCTTCCAGATTCGTTTGGAACATTGTTAGAAATGTAAATATCGAACCCAGCCGCACGGGATACAACGCCACTCGCAAGTCTTGTATTGCTTTCGCTGGTGTTGTACGCAAAACGCGGGTCAAGTAGCATGAATCCCTCATACTCAGGCGGGAGCACAATCCATCTCCCCTGCTTTGGTACATTCTTCTTGTCAAGCGCTGTGCGCATTTTGACGATCATTTCATATGCGTTATCCTTGGTGATCTGAATTGGAGTGCTGTCATCTCCAAGATCTTCCTTGATTGT